>Ga0307439_1000398_pt1 | contig 30874 bp, 31 predicted proteins | sample SalMarWE160490MG_FD_202142 | JGI IMG/M metagenome (GOLD analysis project Ga0307439, IMG submission 202142) | Salt marsh sediment microbial communities from the Plum Island Ecosystem LTER, Massachusetts, United States - WE1604-90 | ecosystem: Environmental > Aquatic > Marine > Intertidal zone >... | reverse complement strand
CAGAAAGTTGGTCTATTTGATGAAAGCTATTTCTGTTACTGGGATGAAACCGATTACTGCTTCAGAGCCAGGGAAGCTGGCTACAAAGTCGTCCGTATCCCAGAAGCCAAGATATGGCATAAGGCATCTATAAAATTAAAGGTGTGGGACAAGACCCCGACGGGTAATAAGGCAAGCGGTTTGTCTTATTACTATATGGCAAGAAATAATTTCAAATTCATGAGAAAATACGCTGTAAAATGGCAATACCGCAGCTTCCTTCTTTATTTCTTTGGATATCAGTTCTGGTTTATGACTGCAGTTTGCTTGCTTTATCACCGCGATTTAAGGCGCCTTTTAGGCTTTTATCGTGGAGTGAAGGATGGGCTCTTCAATTCCGACTCTGGTACCAAGCATTACACGGAGCATTACCTACCAACTGGGAGATAAGGCGGCCAAAGCCAGCAATTTGCCTTAAAAAGAATATTTCTAGACCTTGAGCGGTCAGTCCAACCAGCCCGACGGCACCCACCAGAATAGTCAGCGATATTCAAAAGCCTTTGTTGCCTCCCTACTTAGGAGGCACGGCTTTTGTGTTTCTCTGTTTTCTTGCTGACTTTGTCGCTTATTTGGCTATATGAATCCAGTAGCCGTTGTTCCATAATTCGCCAGCTATAACGATTTTCGTATGCTCTTCGGCCGTTCCGCCCAAGTCCCTGATACAATTCCGGGTTGTCCTTGAGTTTGAGTATTGCTTCTTTAATTGCATCGACATCCCCATAAGGCACAACAAGGCCGCAATTCTCCTTCCTTACGATGTCAGCCATTGAGCTGCCATCGCTTACGATTATCGGCTTCCCGCACATCATGGCTTCAAATAGTTTGTTAGGGCTTTCATACTTAGTCTTAGGAATCTTGGGGTCGCTGAGGCGAAAAAGTATATCCGCTTTTAACGTCTCTTTGATAACATCCTCATAAGAAGGTAGCCATCCAAGGTATTGGATTTTTCTAGATGTGAGGACAGAATTATCAAGAAAGGCTTCATCATGGACGGCCCCTGCGAGTATTAAGCGCACCCCATCCAAATCCTGTATTGCCCTTGCCATAAATTGTAAACCTCTTAATCTGTTAATAACGCCCCCATAGAACACGGTCAACTCCGCTGCAGCGTTTCTTAGCTGATTTGTTTTATTTGCATCAAAGTAGTCGGGGGGAGAATTGTAAATATAAGCAAGTTGGTTTATTCGTGCTCCACTGACCTCCTCATACCGGGCTTCATCTACTAAAAATAAAATTTTTGTAAATCCGATTCCTAATTTCTCGGCCCCTGCCACTAAGCCCCTGATAAATCTTCTTACCGGTTGGAAACGTCCGTCGGGCAGATTATTAGCGTAGAAATCATAAATGGTATAACAGAGCGGGACTCTTTTGATTAACTTAGCAGAGATTGCTGGTATTAAGGTATCTAAATCACAAGCATGTATGATATTGGATTTATCTTTCAGTAAAAAGAAGAATTCGTATATCCACCAAATTGGAAGGTGAAAAATCACGGTTAATTTATCATAAGGTGCTTTAAAACCGAATTTGCAAGTTGTGTAACCCTCGTTGTCTTTAACGCTCAAGGTGTTTTGGCGGTCCCATACCAGTAATTTCACATCATATCCATTCTCGGATAAGGTCTTTGCCACCTTATTCACGGCGGGATCTATTGCCCGAGCACGGATTAAAATTACCTTCATTGCCTTTGCGCTCGTAATATTATTCTATATGCTTTCTCTTGCTCCAGTGAAATAGAGGCAGAAATAATTTACACTGTCTACAGCTTATACATCATAACCTTGCCCGGATTTTTATTAGTCAACAGTGTGAAATATCTGTCCCCACTCTAAGCTCAATTTGAGGTTCTTAAGCAACCGAAAATCGGAAATCCTCTTTATTTTCCGGACTTGGGCTCTTTTTTTTCTTATGTATTTCCTATCTTTACCCATTGAGCTCAAGGCTCCAAATTTAGCCTTGAGGTATGCCTTGCCGCGCAGTAAGGCATAGCTAATTATCAATAGTTCTACTGCCGCGATAATGGGGAAGTAAATTACTATAGTCGATGGTTTCAAGCTGTAAAGCAACAAGGCTTGACGATTTTTTTCTAACGAATAGAGCTTCTCTGGATTCATCTTCAACCTATATTTGTGATAGGCGATTGCTTCTGGCACACAATAGATTTCATAACCCATCAGACGCAGGAGCCAGGAGACGATTACATCGTCGTTGCCCATAAAACACTCCTGGGGAGCGCCGCCCATTCCCTCCAGTATCTCGCGCTTAATCAGATAGGAGCAACCGCTAACCCCGGGCACGTTCTCGGGGATTATAGAAATATCGTCTTTCTTGCCCAGGTTGCGGCAAAAGCCCAGGCCAGTGATATGAATATTCAAACCCATGGCGTTGATTTTGGTCCGGTCATCAAAAAGTAAAATTTTCGGCGTTGCGGCTCCTGCCTGAGGGTTCTCACTTAAAAAATCTACCATGGCACTTAGCCAGTTGGGAGCAACCTCGGTGTCTATATTGAGTGGTGCGATATAGTCGCCAGTAGCACGAGTTAAGCCGCTATTAATACCACCAGCGTAACCTAAATTTTTATCATTAACGACGAATGTTAAATTAGGGAACTTTTTCCGAGCATACTCCAGGCTCCCATCGCTGGAATTGTTATCAACGAAAATAATCTCGAAATTGGTATAGCTTTGTTTCAGAACTGATGGAATGCAAGCATCAAGATGCGACATACCATCATAATTGACCAAAATCACCGATACTTTCTTTGCCATAGTTTCCTTCAGACAGACCTCGTATTAGTTATCTCCCTTTATAGTATCCAGCGTTAGTCGCTCTCGAGTACCAGTCAATAGTCTAGAGTCGGGAGCTAGATTAGTCAAGATAATGGTTAGAGTATTCAGGCAAGGACTAATTGCCAGTGCAAGGAGCGTAGCAGTCGGAAAGGAAAGACGGCTTGCAGCACTAAAGAAGAACGCAAAGCCAGATTTATTCTCGCTAGCTTCGATACTGGAGCAAATGGTATCCAGATTAATATTATCGGTTGTTGATGGGCTGATTTATTCTCCGGTTATTTTCTCCTGCTTACGGTGTTCAGGATTATGCCTGTGAAGATGCTCAACATGCCAGCGATAACAAACATGGTGGTGAGTATAGTGCTGCCTATGGCCAGATTGCCTGTTGCGGTGGCTATATTAATCACCCTGATGCCGATGATGAGAGCAATCACCAGCAGGATGATACCTGCCAGTCCAAAGAAGAACAGGGGTCTCCTCTGCGAAATCATGACTATTATCTGGCTGAGGACGTCTATACCATGTCTTATAGGGTGGAGGGTCGAGCCGTCTTTGGTATATATGTTTGAGATTGGCACCTCGGTTATCTTGAGGTTTTTATCAGCGGCACATGTTATCATCTCTGATTCTATGGCGAATCCATGTGCTTTTAAATCAAGTTCGTTTATTGCCTTTGGCGAAAGGGCTCGAAAGCCGGATTCGGAATCGGCGACATTGGCTTTTGAAGCGAGACGGCTTGAGCGGAAAATGACCTTTTGCCCAATGCGGCGGTATCTTGGAGTTTTATCTTTCTGGGCCTCTCTGGAGCCGATGACGAGGTCAAAGCCCTCCGAAATGGGTTTGACTAGAGCAGGAATCTCGTTAGGGTTATGCTGAGAATCAGCGTCGAGGAGAACCAGGACATCAAGATTTCTCTTTTTGGCCTCCGCCAGTATGCTCTGGATAGCTGCTCCTTTGCCTCTGTTTTCAGTGTGGCGGATTACAGTGGCACCGGCTAGTTCGGCAACTTTGGCGGTTTTATCCGTGCTTCCATCGTCAATGACAATGACCTCGTCCACATATTGCCTTGCCTGGAGAACTACACTTCCGACATATCTTGCTTCGTTATAGGCGGCTATGCCAGCCAAGACTCTAATCCTGTGTCTTTTGCCTTTTGTCTGAAGTCTAGTGTCTTTCATCTATACCTACTTCACGGTTACCGATTTTGCCAAATTGCGGGGCTTGTCAGGGTTGCAGCCTCGATTGATAGCGAGGTAATAAGCCAGGAGCTGAAGAGGAACTACGGCGACCATAGGATAGAGTAATTCATCAACTTTAGGAATCTTGATCCAGGAATCATAAATGTCACTTTCTTTGTCGGAGACACCGATGATATAGGCACCGCGCGATTTAGTCTCCATGGCATTGCTCAAGGTTTCGAGAAATGTATAGTCTGCGGGGCAAATTACCACTACCGGTGTACCAGGCTCAATAAGGGCTAGGGTGCCATGCTTGAGTTCCCCGGCGGGCATACCTTCAGCATGGATATAGGAAATCTCCTTAAGTTTCAAAGCGCCTTCAGAGGCGATGGCAAAGTTGATTCCTCTGGCTATGTAGTAGAAATCGTTCTTATCTTTCAGTTTCTGGCTGAGCTTAATAAGCTCGCTTTTATTCCAGTCTAGAACCCTAATTATCTCGCTGCTCAAATCAGTAAGTTTGGCTGCTGCTTCACCAAAAGAGTTAACCATGGAGAATGACAACAGATAGAATATCACTAGTTCTGATAGGAAGGTTTTAGTAGCAGCTACGCCTATCTCGGCACCACAATTCAGGTAGATTACGTGGTGGCTCAGCTCAGTCAATATGGAGTTAGGTCGGTTGACGATGGAGATAACTTGAGCCCCAGCGTCTCTGGCTGCCTTTACTCCCTCGATTACATCGGCGGTCTCGCCACTCTGGGAAACAGCGATGACGACTGTATTTTTATCTACAGAGTCGACGAAATAACCGAATTCAGATGCCATAACCACATCGCAGAACTTCTTACCCACTCTGGAAAAGAGGTATCTACCGACCAGAGCAGCATAGCGGGAGGTGCCACAGGCAGTTATAATCACCTGTTGTGCCCTCAGAATATCCAGGGCAATGTTGGTGAATCTCTTCTCATCCTGACGGATTATTTGGTCAAGCACCTGAGCTTGCTCCATTATCTCCTTGAGCATAAAATGTTGGTAGCCCTCTTTATGGCTCTCAGCCCAAGTATGGTCGAGTTTCCTGGCTTGCTTAACCAGCTTGTTACCCCGTTCATCAAAGAATTCGATTCCTTCTTGTGTCAGCATCACTACCTCGTTATCCTCTAAACTTATCACTTGATTGGTATATTGTGAAAAAGCTAGAGCATCGCTACTAATAAAGTAATCATGGCCGTCAACACCTACAATCAGGGGATTATTTTTCCTAGTGCCTACGACTTTGCCGGGGTCATCAAGTGATATGACCACAAAAGCATAGGAGCCTTCAATCTTTGGAGCTATGTTTAACACAGCTTGTTCCAGCGAACATCCATTTTTGAGTTCATCTTCTAATAGGTGTGGGATGATTTCCGTATCGGTCTCTGTAGTAAATTTATGTCCTATTCGGGTGAGTTCCTGGCGAAGCTGCTGATTATTCTCAATTATGCCATTGTGAACTACAGCCACTCTACCACCGCAATCGGAATGAGGGTGGGCATTGATTTGATTGACAGCACCATGGGTTGCCCAGCGAGTATGCCCGATGGCAACGGTGCCGGGGAGGTCTGCCAGCTTATGTTTCTGAATGACTTCGTCAATTTTGCCGGCATCTTTCCTTATCAGTAGCTTGCCATTGTATAAAGAGGCTACGCCTGCTGAATCATAGCCTCGATATTCCAAAAGCTTTAAAGCCTCGAGGACAATGGGAATTGCTGGCTTCTTACCACTGTATCCTATGATGCCGCACATTTAGTTTTTCCAATTATAGTAGAGCTAGTTGGTTCTGGTGCCTGTGGTAAAACTCCCCTTCCAGTTCGCCTTTCCCCGACCGTGATGGTTTCTCTGTCCTTGCTGTGATTGAGGACAACGCCATAAAATAGCTCACTGCTTTGTGCCATAGACATGCTTTAAATTAGCTCAATGCTAATTATATCACGATCTGGGTTATGTCTAGTCCTCATGCCTGCTCTAATATCCTCTATTAAGACAGGACAATGCCGGCGGCTATGGGTCACAGCATCAATCGTGAGACGCCTTACTAGTTCAAGCCTGAAGAGGGACTCTGATTTCATGGAACGGGTTCAAAGCGGGCCTGGAAGAAACGGAGGTATCTGGGTTCATAAACCATCTTAAAGCCCTTTGCCTCCCCTCGGATATCGTATATAGCTTTCACTGATTCAGCCACAACGTCCATGTGCGCCTGGGTGTATACCCGACGGGGTATCGCCAAGCGTGTCAGTTCCAGTTTGGGGTAGCGATGGTCACCGGTTTCAGGATCTCTCCCAGCACTGACGGTGCCTCTTTCCATAGCTCGAATGCCCGAATCGAGATATAGTTCGGCAGCCAGTGTCTGGGATGGGAACTGGTTCTGAGGTATGTGAGAATAGAACCTCCTTGCATCCAGGAAAATTGCGTGGCCTCCTATTGGCTTAACAATCGGTATCTTCCAGTCGAGCAATAATGTACCCAGATAGCGAACCTGTTCAACACGAGCCCTGACATGAGCATCATCTACGGCTTCGGTGATCCCGATTGCTAATGCTTCCATGTCACGACCTGCCATACCACCATACGTATGCAATCCTTCATAGACCACAACCAGATTACGCAGCTGGTCAAACAAATCACTGTCGTTGACTGCTATCCAGCCACCGATATTGACCAGGTGGTCTTTCTTGGCACTCATCCAGGCGCCATCAGTTAAGCTACAAAACTCTTTGAGAATGGCGGCGATACACTTGTCTCCGAACCCCTCCTCACGCTCCTGTATGAAGAAAGCATTCTCAACCATTCGGGTAGCGTCAAGGTAAATAGGAATGCCGTAACGGTCGCACAGGGCACGCAGTGCTCGTGCGTTAGCCATACTCACCGGCTGGCCACCCGCCATGTTTACCGTTCCAGCCAAACTAACATAGGGGATCTTCTCAGCGCCTACGCGCTTTATTAACGCCTCCAGCTTGTCCAGACTTACATTACCCTTGAAAGGGTGCTCATTGGCAGGGTCATGTGCCTCATCGATGATGACATCTACGAAGGTGCCGCCCGCCAATTCCTGGTGCAAACGGGTCGTAGTGAAATACATGTTGGCGGGCACATAATAACCGGGCCTTATTAGCGTGCGGCTGAGGAGGTGCTCCGCGCCACGGCCTTGATGGGTGGGTACTACATACTGGTAACCATAGTAATCCCGGACCGCTTCTTCCAGATGGTAGAAATTCCGGCTCCCGGCATAAGCCTCATCGCCCAACATAATACCAGCCCACTGTCGGTCACTCATAGCGCTTGTACCGCTGTCAGTAAGCAGGTCGATATAGACGTCCTCCGAACGTAGTAGGAAGGTGTTATAACCGGCTTCTCCTAGATGCTTGCGCCGCTCATCCTCGCCGATCATTTTGATTGGCTCTACCATCTTGATTTTCCAGGGTTCTGCCCAAGAACGGCGACCTAATTGCTTGCCCATGGTCCTTAGCTTTGCATTCGTCATAATTCTCCTCCACAAATCTGAAAAATATGATCAAAACATAGCCAGAGGGAAGCTTTGCCTCGCGATTCTGCCCTCCTTCATCCCCTCAACTTGTCCAGCAGTTCTCTTCTCTTGCCTTCGTCGAGCCTTGTCTTATTGTCCTCTACCTGGTATCGGGACTCAAGCAAAATTATTTTATTTGCTTCGAGGTCCTGCTGCAGACATATCTGTGGTCCCACCAAAGAATCAGGACCTACCCGAACGCCGGGCATCAGGCTGGCATTTACTCCGATACGGCAACCTCGACCCACAATTGCCCCCAGTTTATCATAGCCTGTATCAACCAGATTATCACCAACTTCTATCTGTATATTCCCTTCATCGAGTCGGAAGTTAGCCAGCACTGTGCCGGCACCTAAAGAACAATTGTTATCGACTATGGAGTCGCCAATATAATTGGAGTGGAACCAGCAATTATCGCCGATGTAGGAGTGTTTTACTTCAGTGGAATAGCCAATAACGGAGTTAGAACCTATATGGCTGTAGTCACGTACCAGGGCATTATTGCCAATGATGGAGTTTGCCCCGATATACACAGGACCTCGAATCACAGCATTTTCTAATACCCTGACGTTATCGCTCAGGATAACCTTTCCTTCGATGGTAGCTTTCTCGGAGATGCGGGCTGAAGAGGCAATATAAGGTTGGGCGTTGTTCAGAAAATAATCCATTGCTTTGAAGATATGCCAGGGATATTTTATTGGCGCCCAGAAATCGTTGTAGTGAACCACGTTGATCTTGTGTCCTCCCTTTACCATGCTATCCAGGGAACATTCGTAGACATCATCTCTGGTAGTCTTTACAGTTCCAATATAGCGTAGAAGCTCTTCCGAGTTGTTATGGCAGTGAATCAAGATGTTTACTAGGTTGCTGGGTTCTTCGCCGGGATTGGGTTTTTCCATGATGTGTACTAGCTCATTTTGAGAATTTATCTGGAGATAGCCTCCCGGGAAGTATTGCTGGACTTGATAACCCAGAATATAGGAAGAAGCAGTAGCTTTTTCAGCTTCGGTGATGATTTTAGTGTACGCTGAGCTAGAGAAGACATCATTGGGATTTATTACCAAAAGCTGCCCGCGCAGGAAGCGTTCAGCGCTTTTCAGAGCGTCAGCTATGCCTGATGACTCCTTTTGCAGAGCAAGGTCGACTTTTACCCCGGGGATTTTTTTGGTTATTTGCTCTATCTTTGATATGTTTTCTGGATTCCCAATGATTACAAAATGACTAAAACCTGCTTCGCAGGCTAATTTTATTTGATGTTCGAGCAGTGACTTGCCAAGGAAATCAATGAGGAATTTGTCTTCAGTAATGGGAAACATCCTCCTGCCACGGCCACCGCAGAGAAATACGGCTTTCATCTGCTAGCCTCCAGCAGACCTTGTACAAGTTTTTTGCCTTTACTTATAAGCTCATCGGTATGTGTCTGCGACGTTGACTCGGAGATTACTCGGATGACAGGCTCAGTGCCACTAGCCCTGATTAACATCCAGGAGTTAGGAAATTCCAGCCTCAGGCCGTCAAGAGTATTTACCTCATCAGGGGCTAAAAGGTGAGTTTTTTCCTTTACCTGAGCTATGACTGACTCTTTGAGTCTATTAGGGCAAAAAACCTTTGCTTTTTCGAAGAATAGCCTGGGAGTATCTTGGAAGAATTGCCTGATTTCGCGGGCATCGCTTAGCTGACTTAACAGAAATAGTGAGGCGAAAATACTATCAGGGTAATAGCCCAGCTCGGGGAAAATGTAGACGCCTACCTGTTCCACTCCCAAGGCGGCATCAAGTTTTTGGGCTAAATGAGCCACGGCAACATCGCCGACCATGCCTCTGACTACTTCCACTCCGAGGTCCTTCACTGCCAGGTCAAGAAGGGTTCCAGTTTCTACCGTGGTAGCAATCTTTTTCTTTCCCGTTCGCTTGACAGCCAGTCTCGAAATGAAGGTGATGGGCTCGTTGAAACCGAGGAAACCTTCTTTATCACAGAAAACAACGCGGTCGGCATCGCCATCAAAGCAAATAGCTAAGTCAGCATTGTGTTGTCTCAGGAAATCAATTGTGCCCTGGAGAGTATCCGCTTTCGGCTCGGGGCTTCTCCCCGGGAAAAGGCCATCTGGCTCATCATTTAAAGGAATTACGTCAAGGCCCATCTGTACAAAGATATCAGTGGCAAATCTGGAGGCAGCGCCATTGCCAGGATCAACGACTATTTTTAGCTGATGATTATGTCTTGGCAGAGAAAGCTTACCCTTAATAAAGGAGAGGTATCTTTGTTTCATATCCTGTGCCTGCCCCAAAGTTCCTTTCTTCCCCTGGCGGAATTTTTGCTCAAAATAAATCTTCTCTATTTCCGCTTCTTGAGGCTGGCTATATCCCAGCGAATTCCCGGTGAAGAGCTTGATTCCATTGAACTCGGGTGGATTATGGGAAGCCGTTATCATAATTCCAGCGGCGAAGACCGATTCCCGGGTGAGCACTGCCAGTGCCGGGGTAGGTAGAATGCCCAAGTTAACTACATTTATACTACAAGAGCGCAGGCCTGCAGTAACCGCCTTCTTAATCATATCTCCACTCGTTCTGGTGTCGGTAGCTATACAAACTGTGGAGGCTGGGGGCAGCGTGGTACCTATAGCTAAGGCAACCTGGCGACAGAAATCAGGCGATAAGTCCTGGTTGACTACGCCCCGGATGCCACTGGTCCCAAATAGTCTCCCTGTGTGCATTTCTTGTCTTAAGCTGAATTGAATAGAGGATAGCATGGAATTAAGTGATTGGCAATGAGCACACGATGTAATAACATATGCTAAACTATTCTTCCTGGTCATAAGTAGCGCTGTTTTGGAAGCACATAATGGCAAGGGAAATAGCTCTGACTCTGCTAGCCACCGTTGCGCCCATTAGTGAATTAAGGGGTGGCATTCCGTTAGGTATATCTTTGGGGCTAGACCCCTTGTTTACCTTCTTCATAGCGGTCATTGCTAACATGCTGATATTTTTCCCCGTGTTCTTTGCGTTGCGCCTCTTTTACACTAAGCTCCTGTACCGAATCCCGTTGTTCGACAAGTATCTAGATAATTTAAGAATACGAGGTAAGCCCAAAGTAGAGAGATATGGTTTCTGGGGATTAATCCTGTTTGTGGCTATACCTTTGCCTATCACCGGAGCATATACTGGGACTATTTTGGCCTGGTTAGTGGGCATGGATTGGAAGAAAGCCTTCCCTGCTGTGGGGCTGGGTGTGATTGTGGCTGGTGTTGTAGTGCTCTTAATAACCTTGGGAGTAATCAGTATCCAATGAAAACGAAATGGAGACAGAGTTTGTCAGGTGTAGCTAAATTAAATTCCACTAAGCAATGCAGAAGCAATTTTTGCTGTGGACGAACATGACCACAGCCCTAGGTATGGTCGGTAATAAAAGGCTGGGTATCCCTAATATATAGATACCCAGCCTTTCAGTGGTTCTGCCACTTACGATATTAGATTTAAGCCTTCCCTATTCTGAACATCTTGGTTCCGCACACGGGACATACACCTTGAGTTGCCGGCCTGCGGTTCTTCATGATTATGCTTCTGGGGTTCTTCATTTCCCTTTTGGCGCGGCATTTCATACAGTATGCTTGCATCTGTTCACCTCCCTTTTTTTTATAGGATAAGCTATCGTTACTCGAATGTCAATAGTTTTTCCTCAAATATTCAATAAATATTGTAAAAAGTCTCGTTGCTTATGTGTATTATTATCAATTCCAACTCGGAAAGGAGATGCATCACACGATTTGATACACAAGTTAGATGTGTAGTTGCTGTAGCATCTGACGTGCCTTCTGACTTGCTCGGGCACGGTGGCTGATTTGATTTTTAATCTCAAATGGAAGTTCAGCCATAGTCTTACCCATCTCGGGAAGAAAAAAAATAGGATCATAGCCAAAACCATTTTTCCCCACAGCCTCGAAGGCAATTATGCCACGACACTCGCCATAGCATACCTCTGCATGGCCTTGCGGGTTAGCTATAGCAATGACGCACTTGAAACAGGCTGTTCGTCCATCCCAGGGAACGTTGTTAAGTTTTGCTAATAGAAATCTCACCTTCTCAGCATCAGTAGCAGCTTCACCAGCAAAGCGCGCTGACCTGACACCCGGCTCCCCGTTAAGGGCATCCACCTCCAGTCCTGAGTCATCGGCAAGAGCGGTGAGTTGGCTTAATTTGGCATAACTAATCGCTTTTAACCGGGCATTTTGTTCGTAACTGCTCCCCGACTCAACGACGGCTTTTGCTATTCCTTCTTCGGCCAGCGTGGTTATTTGATAACCAAGACCATCCAAGAGAAAGCGATATTCCCTGATTTTCCCTGCATTGGAGGTAGCCAAGAGAAGCTCAGGCATTTTGTCGTTAAAGGTCTTGAAATCTTTGTGCCAGCTTCTTTGCCACTTCGGGCATAGTGGTGTATTCCATTTCCTCAAGCGGCAGGCGATGTGGTTCAAACGGACCCATTCGGCGCAGGAAATCCGCCACAATGTTTGCTTGATGACGAACCTCATCGAAAGCAGGGTCATCGAAGAGGTCACGAGGCCCGACGAGCTTGCCATTAGCAAGTTGGAAACCAGCGGCTATCACTCGTGGTGGACCGTCAAAACGGCAAGGATTGCTTTCCCTGACAGCTACCGGCATTAAGGGGCCATGGTGCGAGCCTCTCATCCAGCCTTCTACTATGTTAACAGAAGCAAAGGGTTCCAGTATTTCACCAACGGCGGGAAATTTTCCCTGGGAGCGAATGATGCAGACAGGGTCATCCTTGCCTATGTATCTGCCGGCCATGAGAGATAATCTCTGAGTAGAGGAGACAGCAGCGATTTCACCGCTCTCCTTATGATACACCGCTTTAACGGCATAGCGGCTTGGTGCGCCGAGAAAAACTAGCATGTCGTAGATTTCCTCAGGAGCGTTAAAACTGATTTTTTTGTGCTCTTTGACGTCGTGGACTTCAAATGTGAAGCCAGAGTGCATATTAGAGGCAATAACCAGCCCGATGGTGTTAAAGGGGTCAGCAAATATTTTATATAGCGGCAGATTCCAGGCCCCAGACGCCGTCTTATCTGCCATAAATATGACTATGGTTTCAGCCTGGCGTTCGGAAAATTGCATCTCAGCCGTACCAGGCCCCATCCCCTTGACATTACCGGAGAAGGCATCAGATAGAAGGTCCTGTCCGGCACCATGTAGTTTCAATTTCTTAGCTACATTGGTGCATTCCACAAATGTATCCCAGGCTAACTTGTGGATTTTTTCACTATCCTCACCATGCTGGTGAGTCATTATCAACTGGAGGTCGTCACCACAAACTGTAACGTGATGGTCTATGAGCAGCCCCTGACCTTGGGCATGTTCCACTTTTTCCTTAGCTTTTTGTATTACATCGGGGTGGCTGGAAGAATGTCCGACATAGCCGCCGATGTCTGCTTTGATAACGCTTAGAGTTAATTCCATTTCACCTCCTGCCATACTGTTGTTAGTTTAGCAAGAGAGAAGCTGAACGTCAACTTGGGATGAAAATTAGTCCCTCTGTATTATTACCTAAAGCATCCACCCTATTTTGATGGTGGAGTAAAGCAGTGTAAGCTGCCACTGCGGCATCGCACAGGTCGTGGTTGAACATATCTAAATAAGGCTCAAGACTGGGTAGAATGTCTTCTAGCTTATCCGTAACGAAGCTCATCCCTTGTCTGGTAGTTTTCCGGGGCATGGTTTTACCAAAGAGGCGGACTTTGCTAGCGAAAGGATAGACCTCAATAACTTGACCAGCTTGCTTCAGCTCGCGGTCAATGCTAGTTTTGAGTTCAATACCACGGTAGATCAACTCTTTGATAAAAGTCTTCTTGCTAGTGGGGTAACAAGGAATTCCTTGTTGCCTCAATTCCTGGTCACATTGCCTGTTCTTCCTTGGGAATTTTGGCTTGCAAGAGCAACTTTCCTCAAGACAACATAACCCCGATGGCAAGCTTAAGGGTGCATCGATGGCTATTACTTGGGGTGAATAGAAATTTAATAGAGTGACAATATCTCTATTCTCAGTTAAGAAGCCAAGGTAAACAAGTTGTGATTTACTATCCAATCCTAAAAAAGCGCTAGGTTTGGCTTCTGTTGAGGTTAAATCGATGCCAAAAAAAGTGGGATAATTCACATTACTGGAGAAGACTTTTTCCCTAATCGTTTTAATATCTCTCTAGCTGCCACTATACCTGAGGCTGAAGCTTGGACTAGGCCTCGGCTGACACCGGCACCATCGCCAGCAGCGAATATATTACTGATCTTGGTCTCTAAAGAAGGAGTCAACTTTAGCTGACTAGAGTAAAATTTAACCTCTATCCCGTAAAGCAAAGTATATGGAGAAGCGACGCCCGGAACTAGTTTGTCCATAGCTTGAAGCATTTCCACTATACTCTTGAGATAGCGATAGGGGAGGGCAAAGCTCAAATCTCCTGGAGTTGCCGCTTTTAAGCTTGGTTCAATGGGACTATCCTGGAGACGGGCTTGTGTAGAGCGATGACCATCTATTAAGTCTCCCAATCTCTGCACTAAGACACCGCCGCTAAGGATATTAGCTAGTCTCGCCAGATACTTACCATAGGCAATGGGTTCATGGAAAGGCTCGGTAAAGGTGGTGCTCACTAAAATAGCAAAGTTAGTATTTTTTGTCCTGGGTTGGATATAACCAATGCCATTGACTGTAATCACAGGGTCGGAGCCGCCTGTGGATTCCATAATCACCTCGCCTCCAGGACACATGCAGAATGTTCTAACCCGGTCATTGAAACTTTTTGAATAAAATTCGAGTTTTGATTCATACAATGTCAAAGTTAGCTTTTCCATGGTTGTCATCGGTACTTCGATTCGGCAACCTACATCTACAGGGTTAGAAGCAAGGCTTAGTTTGAGCCTCTCGGCTTCATTGCATAGCCATTCTGACCCCTCCCTCCCTGGGGCTAAGATTAAATAGCGACAGCTTAGGATTTCACCATTGCTGGTTTCAACAGCTTTGACCGCACCATCGTCAACTACAATATTCTTAATTGTTGTTCCTAGCCTTATGTCTAATTTGGATGACAGATAATTTTGCATAGCCTTCAATGTTTCGTGACAAAGCTCTGTTCCCAAGTGACGCAATTTAACAGGGGTTAGTGTGAGCCCGACCGAGGCAGCTTCTCGCTCCAGTTCAGCCGTATTCCCCCCCATTCCATAGACCTTAGGAGGGGCGCCAAATTTGAGATAGATAGAATCAACATAATCTATGAGTGCTTGGGCTTGGTCTAAACCAACCAATTCTTTGAGCCGACCGCCTACCTGGGTGGACAAAGTCAGTTTACCATCACTGAAGGCTCCAGCACCTCCAAAGCCACTTACCAAATGGCATGGGGAGCAGAGGGCGCAGCACCCACTTCTGTTTTGAACGGGACAAACACGAGCATCAATTTCTCCTCCCTTGTCCAGAAGCAAAACGTCGAGGCCAGCGTTACATAGTTCCAAGCTAGCGAATATACCCGCGGGGCCAGCACCGACTATGGTGACATCATAACTTTTGGTCATTGAGATTCATTCTAGGGTTATTGGCGTAACCAATCGGTTGAAAGGTTCCCAGATTTGAGGATTTCATCGGCTGCCGAGTATGGGTCGAGCTCTCCTTTTCCCACTCTCTCAATATAGCTACTCAGTTGCCCATCTTGCTCCATTAACATGAGCAACTTATGAGTAAGTTTTCGTTCTAGCGTTTTTATGAAGTCCTGTTTTCGTTGTAGTTGGCGATGTTGTGAGAGTCGGCCCTCTTCACAGAGGGCTTGGTGGTGTAATTGAATTTGTTTGCAAAGTTCTTCAATGCCAACATCGTTAACTGCTTCTGTGGCTACCAAAGGTATATTCCACCAACTTGGCTCGCGAAGCTGTAACATAGCTTGTATATCACGGACGAAGTTATCGGCACCGGGGTGGTCAGACTTATTCACTACAAATATGTCAGCGATCTCAAACAGTCCCGCTTTCATCGTCTGGATAGCATCTCCAGATTCAGGGCACAATATGACAAGCACAGTATCGGTCTTCTCCATAATATCTACCTCGCTTTGCCCTACTCCTACGGTTTCTACCAGGATGATATTTTTACCAGCGGCATCAAGCAACTTGATTACGGAACTGGTAGCTTGTGGTAGCCCTCCCATACTGCCACGAGTCGCCATACTGCGAATGAAAACCCCATCGTCAAGATAATGTTGCTGCATTCTTATCCGGTCACCTAATACTGCCCCTCCTGTGAACGGGCTTGAGGGATCTACGGCAATTATGCCGACTTTTAAGCCTTGTTTCCGCATCAACGCTGTCAGCTTGTCCACCAGGGTGCTCTTTCCTACTCCTGGTGGGCCGGTTATACCTATGCAGTGTGCCTTCCCAAGATGTGGATCGATGAGCTTCATTATTTCGGGCACTTGGCTACTTTCGTTTTCCACCAGGCTGATGACGCGTGATAGGGAAACGTTTTCTCCCTTAAGTATCCGTTCCACTAGTTCCATAATTTTCGGAGTCATCAATTACGGGGTCAGGTTATTTTATAGCTTTATAAATTACCGGTCAAATAGGTTTGCTGAGATGGCAAGAAGGACCCAAGACCAATTCAATTACGAGCTAAGAATGTCTGTAGACAGACACTAATAAAGAAATATTTGGCGCTCTGTGTCTTTCTTCACACTGGTTTGCCCACAGGCATTATGTATAGAGGTTTGATCTGTTCATCTACCCCAAGGACTTTCCTTACCTCTTCATCATGAAAGGCTCCGACTTCCACTGTGGCTAACCCCAGAGCTACAGCTTGGAGGTGGATGTTTTCACCCACATGTCCCACTTCCATGTGAACATATCTTTCTCCGCGTCTGCCATATATATGAGAAGTCCTGTGATAAAGGGCACAGATGACAATATCCACCGGGGCTTTAAAAATAAACTCCTCGTCCATAGCTGCTCTGGCTAAATCTGGCCTTAAATCGCCTGATATGTATAGACTCAGCGAATGGGAATCTACTTCATAGTGGCAAATGCCAGCTTGTAGTTCTTCGGGAGTTTGCTTTGCCTCATGTTAGATTATTTGCTGCCTCCAGAATGACAAGCAACATTTAGCCCTTGATAACGCCCATAGGTATAGCCATAGCCACTTTCCTAGAAATACCAGCTTGCTGAACCACGTCTATAACTTCAGTTATATCTTTGTAAGCTCGGGATGCCTCCTCAGCCAGCGAGGGGATGTTTCCTGCCTTGATGGTAATACCTCTGTGTTCTAATTCTCGAACTATATCTCTACCCTTCATAATCCGCTTGGCAGCACCGCGACTTAACATCCTCCCGGCACCATGACAAGTGGAGCCAAAGGTCTCATCCATGGCCTTTTCGGTACCCACAGCAATGAAAGAACAACGTCCCATGTCTCCGGGCACGAGCACAGGTTGTCCTACCTCCTTGTAGCGTCTGGGGGTATCCTTGTGGCCCGCTGGAAAAGCTCTGGTAGCTCCTTTGCGGTGAACACAGACCTTAAGCTTGCGACCATCTATTGTATGTTCTTCTATTTTGGCTATGTTATGAGCAACATCATATACCTGTTTCATGCCAAGTGCCTCAGGACTTTTACCGAAAACTTTGGAAAAGCTTTCCCTAGCCCAGTGGGCAATGCACTGCCGGTTAACCCAGGCATAGTTAGCAGCACATGCCATGGCAGCTAAATAATCCTGACCCTCCAACGATTCTATGGGAGCGCAGGCGAGCTGCCGATCTGGGAGCCTTATTCCGTACTTCGATACTGCACTCTCCATGACACGCAGATGGTCAGTACATACTTGATGGCCAAAACCGCGCGAGCCAGTGTGAATTAAGACTAATATCTGACCTATATCATTAATACCCATAATGCTAGCTATGTGCGCGTCAAATATTTCCTTAACTATTTGGATCTCCAGAAAATGATTTCCCGAGCCTAATGTACCTGCTTGAGGCATACCTCTTTTTGTCGCTTTATCGCTTACCTTGCCGGGATCCGCACCACTGAGACATCCACCTTCTTCAGTAACATCTAGATCTTCCTCGGAACCCAGGCCATGCTCCACTGCCCAACGAGCTCCCTTAACCATCAACTGGTTCATCTCTTTTTGACTCACTTTTATCTTACCTTCAGAGCCAAGACCTGATGGAATATTATGAAATAGTGCATTAATGAGTTCATTAATTCTGGGCCTTACTTCAGCTTCACTAAGACTGGTACGCAATAACCTTACACCGCAATTAATATCATAACCCACTCCCCCCGGGGAAATAACGCCGTTTCTAATATCCATTGCCGCCACTCCGCCTATAGGGAAGCCATAGCCCCAGTGAATATCCGGCATGGCAAAGGAGTAACCTATTATACCGGGGAGAAATGCAACATTGGCGACCTGCTCTGGCGTTTGTTCATCACATATAGATTCCAGCATTTCCTTACTGGCATAGATTAGGCCAGGAACCCTCATGCCAGTTTTATAATTCTCGGGAATCTTCCAGCGATAATCGTCTATCTTAATAAGCTGTCCTTGCCATCGTGCCATGTCTTTAGCTCCTAAATGTCGAAGATTACCCGTGCTTCGTATCCACCATCATTTTTATCTAACCTTAACATATGATATGTGGCTGCCTTTACCCCTAACTTTATCTTATGTTTTATTGAGTCAAAGTCTTCCCCATAACAGGTAGCCTTAAGTTCATTTTGAGTCAAGCTTGCAATATCAAACCGGTTGAACAAAATATGTTTGACATCAAAGAGATAAATAAGCTCATTAAGCCATTCAATGAGCAAACTATCTCTGCCTTCGCTGTTTACTTCTAAATCGAGGTGTAATTTCTCTTCAACGCTTTCAGGTTCAGTAATCAAACTGAATAGGGCCAGAGCGGCGTTGGAAAAAAGCTCCTCGATATCTGTCCCGTAGGCGATTATGCCCACGTCAGCAGTATGGTCAATTATTTCAAAAGTCTTTTCCATTCCCATAAGTCCATTATACAAAAATAGCAGCGGCATCTCCATTTACACGCGCTCTTTTTGCACTTCACTCACGCTGTTGTTACAATCAATACCAAGCATGGTGGCAGGACTTCTACCCGTGGGCTGTCAAATTTGGCAAATTAGCAATTACCTTGTATTATTAAGATGGCAATGGACAAATGTCTTTGTCAAACTTGACTTTTCCGTTCAAAGAGCAAATACTAGGAACAAGGTGAATCTACAGCTAGTAGCCCATTATAGGGAATTTATCCAGAAAAGGTAGATGGTAATGCCCCCCCAGCAGTATATGGAATGTGCTCTATCTTTGGCTAGGTTAGCTATGGGATATACTAGTCCTAACCCAGCAGTGGGGGCAGTAGTTGTTAAAGATGGACTTGCTGTCGGCATGGGATATACTCAGCCCGCTGGCTCGGAGCACGCTGAGGTTATGGCACTTCGTCAGGCTGGTGATAAGGCGCAAGGTGCTACCATGTATGTTACCCTAGAGCCTTGCTCTCATTATGGGCGTACTCCACCCTGCACTCAAGCTATAATCGATGCCGGCATTTCAGAGGTCTATATAGCTTTGCTTGACCCAAACCCGGTGGTTTCAAGTCGTGGAGTCGCTGGACTAAATGAAGGAGGCATCAAGACCCATATAGGTATGTGTCAACAGGAAGCTTCCGAGATAAACGAGGCTTATATTAAGCACATTACTACGGGTTTGCCATTCGTTGTGGCTAAATTCGCTATGAGCCTTGACGGTAAGATTGCTACTAAAACTGGTGATTCCAAGTGGATAACTAAGGAAGAGGCAAGAAAGTATGCACATGCCCTGCGCTATACTGTCGACGCCATAATGGTAGGGGTAAACACCATTGTTGCTGATAATCCTCGCCTCACCGCCAAAGGTTGTGGTGGTAGAGGTGGCATAGGAAAAATGCAGCCTCTACGCTTGGTTGTTGATAGTAAAGGAAAAGTGCCATTGAATGCCCATATTTTTGAGCCACCCGGCGAGGTCTTGCTCGCTGTAGCAGCACCTTTTGACTCTGTAAAGAAGGAAAAACTTGTACACGCGGGTGCCGAAGTACTGGAATTACCAACCAAAGAAGGCTCAGTAGATATTGTGGAGTTATTGAAGTTGTTGGGGAAGCGAGAGATTGTCACTGTCCTAGTGGAGGGAGGTGGTAAGCTTCTTGGTGCACTTTTTGACCACCACTTAGTGGATAAGGTATTGGCTTTCATTTCACCAATCATTATTGGCGGCTGTGAAGCTGTAGGTGTGGGGGGTAAGGGCGTTGACAATATAGCTAAGGCTTTGCGCCTTAGTCAAGTTGACATCAAAAATTTTGGCGATGATATATTAGTTAGTGGATACGTGGAGAAACGATTGCCGCAAGAGGCGTAGATTTTTATGTATATAGTATGTTCACAGGGATAATTGAGGAGATTGGCATAGTTAAGGAAACAAACCGAGACTGCTTGACCTTTGAAGCCCATAAGGTGCTTGAAGGAACGAAAGTAGGCGACAGCATAGCTGCTAATGGTGTTTGCTTAACTGTTGTCTCCTTGGAAAATCGCGGCTTCAGTGTGAATGTTATGCCTGAGACGTTACGTTGCACTAATCTCAGTAAACTTCATTATAGCGACCAGGTAAATTTGGAAAGGGCACTGGTACTGGGAGGACGCTTGGGTGGCCATTTAGTGTTAGGCCATGTCGATGATACGGGAGAAGTAATGGATGTAACTAGCGAGGAAGCCGCCCATGTCATGAGGATTTCAGCACCAACTAAACTAATACCTTACATTGTAGACAAAGGCTTTATCGCTGTTGATGGTGTTAGTCTCACCGTTGTGGATCTTGATGATTTTTCTTTTGTTGTGTCTCTAGTAGCTTACACTATGGAACATACTACGTTAGGAAGAAAGAGACCTAGAGATGTAGTTAATTTAGAAGCAGACATCATAGCTAAATATGTGGAAAATCTTAATGCGCAAAAAAGACAAAGTTTAAACTTCGAGTTCCTTAGAGAATATGGATTTGTAGGGGAAACAAATGTTGGCTAGCATTTCTGAGGCACTTGAAGATATAAAGGCAGGAAAGTTCATCATTATCGTTGATGACGAGTCACGCGAAAATGAAGGGGACCTGGCCATGGCTGCCGAGAAGATTACTCCTGAGGCGATAAATTTTATGGCTAAGCATGGTAGGGGGCTGATTTGTCTTCCTATTATTGGTCAAAGGCTTGACGAATTAGGGATACCACTGATGGTTACCAATAATACCTCACGCTACTCCACTGCCTTCACAGTTTCTATTGAGGCAAAGACTGAAGTTACCACCGGCATCTCTGCCTTTGATCGAGCCCAAACCATAAAAACGGCGCTTGATCCTAATACCAAGGCGAGTGACCTGGCTCAGCCAGGGCATATATTCCCTATTCGAGCCAGAGAAGGTGGGGTGTTAGTACGTGCAGGACACACCGAAGCTATCATTGATCTGGCTAAACTAGCTGGGCTTTATCCTGCTGGAGTCATATGTGAGATTATGGATGAAGATGGCACAATGGCCCGTCTGCCTCAGCTTGAGGAAATAGCTTCTAAGTTTGCCTTAAAAATTGTAACTATTACTGATTTGATTGCCTACCGTATTCGTCATGAAAAACTGGTACAAAGAGTGACTGAAGCTAAACTGCCAACTAAGTATGGCGAATTTACGGCTGTGGCTTATAGAAGTGTTGTTGATGCTGCTGAACATGTTGCTCTAGTTAAAGGTGATATATCAAATGATGAGCCAGTGTTGGTGCGGGTTCACAGCGAATGCCTGACTGGGGACGTCTTTGGTAGTTTGAGATGCGATTGTGGGGCCCAGATAGAGATGGCTTTAGAAAGTATAGCCAAAGAAGATCGAGGTATTTTTCTTTATATGAGACAAGAAGGGAGGGGAATCGGGTTTCACAATAAACTTTGTGCCTATGCTCTTCAGGATCAAGGTATGGATACTGTGGAGGCTAATATAGCTTTAGGTTTTGCTCCTGATTTGAGAGATTATGGAGTAGGTGCCCAGATTCTGGCCGACTTAGGTTTACATAATATTCGTTTGCTTACCAATAACCCCAAGAAGGTAATTGGGCTAGAAAGTTATGGGATTAAGATAGTCGAGACTGTTCCTCTAATAGTTCCATCTACCCCCTATAACATTCGCTATTTAGAAACCAAGCAAAAGAAGTTAGGACATATTCTAGGTATACAGGAGGGTAAGTAATGACTAAGCATTATGAAGGTATCCTGATAGGAAAAGGTCTTAAGTTTGCTGTGGTTGTTTCTCGTTTTAATGAGTTAATAACCACGAAGCTACTTGATGGAGCGAGAGACGCTTTGTTGCGCCACGGTGCCAATGAAGATGACATCGATATTGTCTGGACTCCAGGTTGTCTAGAGATCCCGCTTATAAGCAAAAAATTAGCACAGAGTAATAAGTACGATGCTATAGTATGCCTTGGCGCAGTGATTCGTGGCGGCACCCCCCATTCTGAGTATGTTGCTTCCGAGGTAAACAGGGGAATCGGTAGGGTGAGCCTAGATACTGGCCTGCCAGTAATACAAGGCATAATCACAGCTGATACTTTAGAGCAGGCTATCCAGAGAGCGGGGGCTAAAGAGGGGAATAAAGGTTTTACTGCTGCAGTGAGCGCTATTGAAATGGTAAATCTGCTTAAGGCTATTCAGTGATTTTATAAACTTTGTCACCACGCCTTACTCTATCAGGAACTTTTATGCCCACAAGGTCACCGGGCTTGCCCTCGGTGATGTTAACGCGATCAATCTGCATAGATTCTACAGCTAGCTCTATATCTGTAGTGCTGCCCTGAATATGGATTTTATCACCTATTTTTAATATGCCGCTTAATTCTATACCAGCTACTACAGGCTTAGAAAAAAAATCCGATACCTTACCAATTTCCACTTCGCCCATCTCCAAATACCTCCTTTTAGATAGATATCATACACTTTTGCTAATTAGAAAACAATATGGCTAGCCAGTATACCTTGACAAGTTGCGCTGCTATACTTATGATAATAAGCCAAATAAATCTATCGGAGGTAGTATACCATGAGTGAAAGGAAAGCAGGGCAACCATATAGTGCGGAAGAGCTACTTTCTTTCGACCGCATTAAGAGGGCTATGACAAGCAGGGTCTTGGATAGGATAGAAGACCTGTGGCAAGGGAAAGAGCCCATAGGTGTTGAGCAGATGAATAAGGTGATTGAGGATGAATGGCGGAAAGTAAAGGAGGCGGTGAGGTCATCACCAGCAGCACTGGAAGCTTTCCGTAAGTATTTGGAGCGCACCGTTGCTGAACAAATAGACAAGTTGATGAAAGAAGATAAAGCTGAGCTAGAATCATTAGGCGTTGTAGAAAAGAGTCTATAAATTGGTTTCACAAAATAGAGCTGATCCAGGCAAACAGGTCAAGCAAGATCGAGATATGGGGCAGTTGATTAAGCGCCTCGATATGTTGGATGAGAGGCTGGATAATATGGATTCTATAGTGACATCACTTATAGAAAGAGTGATGGGAAGACCTCTTGTTATGGAAGTAACCTGCCCTAATTGTGGTCACATTGTACAGGTTCATATCACCAGCGGTGTAAGGTTGAGAGGTAAAGAATAGCCACAACAGGCATTGTATTTTTATCGATGTTTAATTTTTCAGTCCTTTAATGATGACTAATATTCCATTTCTGCCATATTACCAGAGGTTTGTCCTGTTTAGCTATGTTTGCTACAATAATCAGATGGGCGGTTAGCTCAGTGGTTAGAGCGCTGCGTTGACATCGCAGAGGTCACTGGTTCAAGTCCAGTACTGCCCATTTTTTGATGGAATAATGTTTGATTTCCCGGATGTACAATGGAAAGTTGGAGATGAAATCAGAGACAAGGGATAAGCAGCTTGAACGGATGCGCCACTCTGCATCTCATATCATGGCTGAGGCAGTACAATGTCTTTTTCCTGAGGCTAAATTTGGCATTGGACCGACCATCGAGAATGGCTTTTATTATGACTTTGAGCTGCCACGCCCGTTAACACCGGAAGACTTGACTATAATTGAAAATAAGATGAAGGAAATTATTAGTCAGAATGTACCCTTTGTTACGGAGGAAATAGGTAAGGATGAAGCGCGCAAGCTCTTTGCTACCCAGCCCTATAAATTAGAGCTTATCGACGAGATCCTTGACACTACAGTAACTATCTATAAACAAGGTTCTTTCACCGATTTATGTCGTGGTCCCCATCTAGCCTATACGGGTGAAGTAGAAGCATTTAAACTGACTCATCTAGCTGGAGCATACTGGCGTGGTGATGAAAAGCGACCCATGCTACAAAGAATTTACGGTGTAGCTTTTAAAAGCCAGGAGGAGCTTGACGATTATTTATCATGGCAAGCCGAGATCACTAAACGGGACCATAGGAAGCTGGGCAGAGAACTTGACCTCTTCAGTACTCACGAGGAAATTGGTCCTGGTTTAATTTGTTGGCACCCCAGAGGTGCTTTGATTCGACAAATCATTGAGGCCTTCTGGAAGACGGAGCACATCGGGCGGGGCTATGACATTGTGTATACTCCCCACATTGCCAAACTAGATTTGTGGAAAACTAGTGGCCATTGGGAATTCTATCGGGATTATCTGTTTTCACCGATGGAAATTGAGGGACAGCAATATATGCTGAGGCCAATGAATTGTCTGGGCCATATTTTGATTTATAAAAGCAAATTGCGCAGTTATCGTAATTTGCCTTTGAGATATGCCGAATTAGGCACAGTGTATAGATATGAGCGCACTGGTGTACTATATGGTCTTGCCAGGGTAAGGGGATTTACTCAAGATGATGCTCACATTTTTTGCAGACCTGACCAGGTTGAAGAAGAGGTTATGGGAGTACTGAACCTGGTACAATTCATGATGTCTAGCTTTGGCTTTGATGAGTATGAGTTGTTACTATCAACGCGTCCTGATAAATATACTGGCACAGTTTCAATGTGGGAGGAAGCCACGGGATCTTTGAAACACGTTCTGGAGAAACTTGAGTTGCATTATGAAGTGGACCCTGGCGAGGGGGTTTTCTACGGGCCTAAAATCGATATTAAACTCAAGGACGCTTTAGGGCATGTTTGGCAAGGTCCTACCATCCAAGTTGATTTCAATTTGCCACAACGCTTTAATGTCTGTTATATTGGTGAGGATGGCTTGGAGCATAATGTGGTGATGATACATCGGACAGTTTTAGGTAGCATGGAGCGTTTTTTAGCTTGTCTTACAGAGCATTATGGTGGTGCCTTCCCGGTGTGGTTATCGCCAGTTCAAACAATAATAATTCCCATAGCAGATCGTCATATTGGCTATGCACGTAAGATAGAGAGCGATTTTAAAAATGATGGTATCCGAGTTCGGATTGACGACCGCTCTGAGAGGATGAATTTGAAAGTAAGGGAAGCCCAACTGGAAAAAGTCCCATATATGCTTATAGTTGGTGATAAAGAAGTGGCTTCATCCAGTGTGTCACTTCGCTTAAGGAATGGCGAGGATCTGGGATTAGAAACTCTGGCACAACTTAAGAGCAGAATAAAGGCAGATATAGAGGCCAAGTCTTAAATACTGTTCTAGGGGGTAGAACTAGCATAGTTAAAGAATTATTAACCAACAGGAGAATCAGAGCCAGGGAAGTTCGTCTCATAGGGGAAGATGGGGAGCAGTTGGGCGTGGTGCCTCTACAGAAAGCATTGCAAATTGCTTATGAGCGCGGCCTCGATTTGGTGCAAGTAGCCTCAACCATGGCTCCGCCGGTATGCCGCATTCTTGATTATGGTAAATATAAGTATGAGCAAACTAAAAAGGAACGCAAGGCGAAGAGGGGCCAAAGAGTTGGCTTACTCAGAGAGGTCCGTTTAAGACCCAAGATAGAAGAGCATGATTTACTGGCAAAAATTAAGACCACGAAGAAATTATTGGAGGAGGGCAATAAGGTAAAGTTAGTGCTAAGGTTTAGAGGACGCGAAGTTATTTATCCTGAACTAGGTTGGAATGTGCTGCGTAAAGTAGCTGAAGCCTCCAAGGAATTAGCCGTGGTAAGTAGCTCCGCTAATGCCGAGAGAAGTATAGCCTTGGTATTATCCCCGGTTACCCAGAAGAAATCTAAGGAGACAGAAACAGATGCCGAAACTTAAAACCCATAAAGGGGCAAAGAGTCGTTTTCATATAACAGGGAGCGGCAAGCTGATGCGCACTAAATGCGGCAAGAGTCATTTTAGGCGGAAAAAGGCTCCTAGAACCAGGCGCCTCTATGATGAAATGATCATGACCTCTTCAGCGGATAAGCAAAGAATAGGAAGACTTCTACCCTACAAATAGCGTAAGGAAGGAAAGCAGTTTATTTTATCTCTAAGGAGAAAAGATAATACCCAAGGATTGAAGGAGGAAGAACTTGCCACGAGCCAGGAGTGGAAAAGTTACCCACAGACGACATAAAAAAGTGCTTGAACTGACCAAGGGACACCGGGCGGCCAGACACAAGCTTTATAGAACAGCTCATGAGTCAATGCTTCATGCTTTAAATTATTCTTATCGTCATCGTCGTGAACGGAAAGGTGACTTCAGAAAGCTATGGATTACCCGCATTAGTGCTGCAACACGGGCTAAAGGACTCACTTACAGTCAGTTTATAGCCGGATTAAAAAAATCAAATGTAGAGATCAATCGTAAGATGTTAGCTGACATGGCGGTTAAAGATCCTGAAGGTTTTGCTACATTAGTAGCTTCGATAACTGAGACTAACTAACCCCGCTTGTAATGACATTATGCCTGAAACCTCTAGGAATTTTAAACAAAGATAACATCACTTAGCATTCAATGCTGGAACAACTCAAAGACCTTCATGCCCAAGCTCTCAAGGAGCTAAACAAAGTTAATAATCCTCGAGAGCTGGAATTATGGCGCATTCGCCACCTGGGTAAAAAAAGCAATTTAACTCAAATTCTACGTTCTTTGGCCACCTTGCCTCTGGAAGAACGGCGAAAGAGTGGTGCCCAAGCTAACAAAATTAAAAAAACTTTAGAGTCAAACCTTGACGAGAAGGAAAAATTTCTACAAGAAGCTCTTTTGACTTCTCCTCTGGAATCCCAGAGATTAGATGTTACTTTGCCTGGTCGGCCTTTCACGGCAGGGCGGCTTCACCCTACCACCCAAATACTTAACGAAATTTGCGATGTTTTCAAAAATATGGGCTTCCAAGTAATTGAAGGGCCTGATGTGGAGTGGGATTACTACAACTTCGAAGCCTTAAATATTCCTCAACATCATCCGGCGCGAGATATGTTTGCTACCCTATGGATAGATGCAGGCATGGGGGAGAAAGCCAGACTTTTACGTACACACACTTCTCCAATGCAGATCAGGTTGATGGAGAGGGAGCGCCCACCAATAAGAGCCATAGTACCGGGACGAGCTTATAGATATGAAGCAACTGACGCTACTCACGAATCTATGTTTTATCAGGTTGAAGGTTTAGCAGTAGATAAAAACATCACCCTGGCTGATTTAAAAGGCACTTTGTTTGACTTTTGTCGCTGCCTTTTTGGTGAGGAAAGGAAGGTTCGCTTCCGCTGTGATTACTTTCCTTTTGTGGAACCCGGGGTGGAGGTAGCCATCGGATGTTCAGTTTGCGATGGAGCCGGCTGCCGACTGTGTGGCTACAGCGGCTGGATCGAAATACTAGGGGCGGGGATGGTGCATCCCGATGTCCTCGCACGCCTCGATATCGACCCCAAGCTTTACAGTGGTTTTGCCTTTGGATTAGGAGTTGAGCGTATACCTATGCTGCGCTACGGTATTGACGACATTCGCCTCTTTTATAGCAATGACCTCAGGTTTTTGAGGCAGTTCTAAATTTTAAGGTGACAACATGAAAGTTTTCCTCAAATGGCTCAAGGATTATGTTGACATAAAACTTGATCCTGAAGAACTAGCTGAACGGCTAACCATGGCCGGCCTGGAAGTCAAAGGCATACAGACTATAGGTGGCACCTGGGATAGTATAGTGATAGGGGAGATAATATCATTAAATCCTCATCCTAATGCTGACCGCCTTAAACTAGCTACAGTTAACCTCGGCACTGAGCAAGTCACCACGGTTTGTGGTGCCCCCAATATCGAACTTGGTCAGATAGTGCCTTTTGCCCATATAGGAGCCCGGCTTATAGATCCTCACACTGAAAAAACTGTACTGCTAAAGCCAGCTAAAATTCGCGGCGTCACTTCCGGGGGCATGGTTTGCTCAGAGAAAGAGCTAGGGATTTCTGATAATCACGAATGCATTTTAGTATTGCCATCGGAGGCACCCATAGGAGCACCTCTCGGTGTCTATCTGGGCGATGTTATTTTTGATTTGGATATAACACCTAACCGCCCGGATTGCTTATCTGTGATTGGTGTTGCTCGAGAAATTGCTGCCTTAACTGCTGAGCCACTCCGTTTACCCCCAATTCATTACGAGGAATTAGAAAAACCGATAGACTCCTTTGCCTCAGTCGATATAAACGAGCCAGACCTATGCCCCAGGTACTGTGCTAGTCTGATTACCGGAATTAAGATAGCTCCCTCCCCGAGTTGGCTGCAGCAGCGTCTCAATAGCTGCGGAATGCGTCCTATTAACAACGTGGTTGACGCTACTAATTATGTGATGCTGGAATATGGTCAGCCCCTTCATGCTTTTGATTATCATAATCTTAAGGGCCGACAGATTATCGTTCGCAGGGCAAGAAATGGTGAAACCATAATTACTATTGATGGAATAAAGCGTGCTCTTAATCCAGATATACTGGTTATCGCCGATAAAGACGAAGCTGTCGCTGTGGCTGGAATTATGGGTGGTCTGGATTCCGAAGTTACGGATAAAACTGATAATATTCTCCTGGAGTCGGCGAATTTCAACCAAGCTGTCATTCGCCGAGGCTGTAGCCACCTTCAAGTTCAAAGCGAGGCCTCGATTCGCTTTGACAAAGGACTGAATAGCGAGCTTCCGTTGTTACCATTGAAACGGGCAACTCAATTGCTACTGGAGTTAGCTGGTAGTAGAGCAGCCAAGGGTATAATCGATGTTTATCCCGGGAAATCAAAACCAAAGCCTATGTTGCTTTCTGCCCAAGAAGTGAAGCGTCTTTCAGGCTTGAAGGTCAATATTAATGAAATTCTTAAGGTGTTAAAAGCCCTGGGCTTTGAATGTCAGGAAGGCGATTCAGGTTCGCAGATTTCTGTATCTGTGCCTTACTGGCGCAGCGACGTTAAATGCTCTGCTGACCTCGTGGAGGAGGTAGTTCGCATTATTGGTTATGAAAAGATTCCTATCACCAGGCTTGGCTCTCCTTTGCCTCAACAAAAATCAAAATTGTCACCAGCAGCCCAGCGAAGCAATCTCAGGGAAAAATTACGTAATATTCTGACCGGTTTTGGCTTTCAAGAGATATTAACTTATTCTTTGGTCAGCCTGGAAAAGTTGCAGAAGCTTTACCCAAAGCTTGAGTTGGAAATTACGCCGTTAAAGGTAGCTAACCCGATGACGAAGGAACAGGAATACTTGCGTACCAGCTTGCGGTCAGGTCTTCTAGCCACATTGGCACATAACCAAAAGTTTGAGCAAGCCGGCATAAGGCTCTTTGAAATTGGCAAAGTATTCTTGCCGCGAGGCAAGGATTTGCCTGAAGAAAAAGAGATGCTCTGTGCCGTACTCAGTGGCACGAGGACAGAATTATCCTGGCAAGCTGATAAAGATCCGCTCGATTTCTTTGATGCTAAGGGTGTATTGGAAAATCTCCTGAACCAGTTGGGGCTAAAAGCGAATTTTGATATTGGCGACGATGAAATTCTATTCTTGGGGAGGGGGGCTGACATAATCGTTGAAGATGGCAAAATAGGTATCGTAGGAGACGTGCATCCCAGGGTAGTACAAGCCTTTGAGCTTTCTGGCGCTGCTTGCCTCATAGAAGTTGACCTGGAGAAACTGTTGACCGAGATTACCGGGATAAAGGAATACAAACCTATACCGCGGTTTCCCAGCGTAACCAGAGACATCGCTTTAGTAATAGATGAGCAAGTGAGCTACCGAACAGTGGAGAACATAATCCAAAGCTTCCCGCTGGTAAAACGGATAATTCTCTTTGACCTTTATCGAGGCGAGCAAATCCGCGAGGGCAAGAAATCTTTTGCCATAAGGATTATCTATCAATCGCCCAAACATACCTTGACTGACGAGGAAGTTGATCAAACTCAGGAACAGATGCTCGCCAGGCTAAGTCAGGAACTGGGCGCTGCCTTAAGGGATTGAGTTAGCCAGGGAAAGGCACAAACCTATATTTATATCTAGACATAGCCTGCTTTATATTTGGGCATTTTGATGTGCCTTATTACTAAACTACAACAGTGAGCTAAACTTGATTAAGATTGAGAGCTTACGGTCTCATCTAAGAGTTTCTTCACCCGTACCGCCAAATTATCCAAAGGCAAAAGATGGGCTTCTTTCTCCGTGCGCCATTTTGCCTCTACGCTCTGGGTTTGTAAGGTGCGTGTAGACAAGGTCAACCGCAGAGGTATTCCCAGGAGGTCAGCATCGTTGAATTTAACGCCTGGGGATTCGTTACGGTCATCGAAAAGCACTTCGATGCCTTCTTTTTGTAATTCTTGATAAATCTTTTCTGCCGTAGGGAGGATTGCCGATTTTCCCAACGATAGAGGACAAAGATGGACTTGATAAGGGGCTACAGAGAGCGGCCAAATAATGCCTTTGTCGTCATGGCTTTGTTCTACTATAGCTGCCAGCAAGCGCCCCAGTCCGATGCCATAGCAACCCATGACAATGGGCCGGGAAGCACCGTCATTATCTAAGAAGGATGCTCCGAATCTCTCACTAATGAAAGTGCCTAACTTAAACACATGCCCTACTTCAATGCCACGAGCCAATGATAATTTGCCTTGACACTTGGGGCAGCTATCTCCAGATTGAACCATGGCGATATCAGCCATAAGGTCAACTTGAAAATCCCTGGTGTAATTGGCATTCCTGAAGTGATAACCTGGCTTATTAGCGCCAACAATAAAGTTGGAGCCTGAGGTTATAGAATCATCAGCCACGACTTTGACTCCCTTTACACCTATGGGTGAGGCAAAACCAGGCACAAGTCCAGCTTCATCCACTTCGCCTTCCGTAGCCAGACGAAGCTCAGAG
>Ga0307439_1000390_pt1 | contig 31014 bp, 23 predicted proteins | sample SalMarWE160490MG_FD_202142 | JGI IMG/M metagenome (GOLD analysis project Ga0307439, IMG submission 202142) | Salt marsh sediment microbial communities from the Plum Island Ecosystem LTER, Massachusetts, United States - WE1604-90 | ecosystem: Environmental > Aquatic > Marine > Intertidal zone >... | reverse complement strand
GAGATAAGAGTATTTATGTATGGGATAAGGCTTCTGACCTGGTTATTTACGACATACAAACAAATACAATAACAACATCTCCAAAAGTTTCGACAAATCGCATGGAGAACTTGCCTAATTGGAGTCCTGATGGTAAGTATTTATATTTCTGCAGTGCGCCTGAATGGGGAGATAAAGAATATAATGAATCGAAATATGATCTTATGCGTATCTCCTATGATGTTGAAACGAATCATTGGGGTGATGTAGAGCCGATTATTACTGCCAAAGAAACAGGAAAAAGTGTTTCTTTCCCAAAAATTTCTCCTGATGGGAAATATCTATTATTTTGTATGAGTGATTACGGATATTTTTCCATACATTTTTCATCCAGTGACCTTTATATGTTGGATCTCGTAACAAAAAAGTACCGAAAACTTAATATCAATAGCGAACGTAGCGAAAGTTATCATAGCTGGTCGAGCAATAGCCGGTGGTTTGTGTTCGCCAGTAAAAGAAAGGATGGCCTGTGTTCCAGATTATATTTTAGTTATGTTGACACACTGGGAAACGTGTATAAGCCATTTTTAATGCCACAAAAAAAACCTACGTTTTATGATACATATATCATGAACTATAACATACCGGAATTGATCGATGGACAGGTAACAGTCAGTCACTGGAATCTTACGCAGGTTGCCCATAAAGTACCTATACAAGCAAAATTTGATTCAACAGTTAATATCGATGCTCTATCAGGCGCTACAAAAGTAGTAAAATAATAATCGAATTAAAGGCCTTAATCTTGCAGGGAAATTAAGTATAATGATCCGAAAACTTTTCTTTTCGATACACACCATGCTTGTGCTTGTCATGGGACTTATCGTGAGTATCGTAATTGCCACTTTACTCGAACGGACATACGGGAGTTCTGCAGCAAGGGTTTTGGTGTATAATACCCGATGGTTTGAATTTCTCTGGATTTGGTTTTCGGTCGCTCTTTTGGTGAATCTTATTTACTCTAAGTTATGGCAGAGAAAAAAATGGGACGTGGTTTTGTTCCCTTTTGCTTTTTTTGTCATTTTATCGGGAGTTATATTGACTCGACATTTTACAATAGATGGTTACCTCGCCCTTCGCGAAGGTGAATCGTCTAATCAATTTGTAGACAAGCCGTTTCAATTGCCATTTTCCCTGCACCTTTCGGATTTTAGAATAGAGCGATATGAGAATTCAGAAGAGCCCTCTCAGTTTATTAGTAATCTTGTAATTAAAGATCCTGAACATAATATTGAAAAACCTTATTCCATTTACATGAATCATATTCTTAAGTATAGAGGTTACCGTTTTTATCAGTATTCCTTTGATGAGGATGAAAAAGGGTCGATTCTTTTTGTATCTCGTGATTCCGGAATTCCTGTGGCGTACGCGGGTTTTCTTCTTCTTATTGGAGTGATAGCGCTGGCGTTTTTCCATCCGAAAGGCCGAATCCGTGAGATTGAAACCGATATTGGAAAGTCCGAAGGGAGTCGTTTTAATGTTATTCTTTTATGCATTATGGGAGTAATATTCCTCGGTTCTTTAGCTTTTCACCTCAAAATAGAGGAATTCTACAACCATTTTCGTATTTTACCGTGGTTAGGTAAATGGTTTGTATTTTTGCCGTTAATTTTTTTGATAATGAGTTTAATTCGATTTACATTTAAAGACCGGTTTAAAAAAATCTTTCAGTGGGCAATATGGTTTGGTTTTTTAATATTTACCATTGGGGTAATAACTCGTTGGGTTTTTATGGACTATACCAATTGGAGTATGAAATACGAGTGCATGGTATTTGCAGGGTGGGCAAGTCTTCTGGCGGGTATTGTACTATCCCGTCATTCTCGTTTACCCATGATATGCGGGAGCATACTTTCCGGGATTGTGTTAATTGTATCCCATATGCCTTCTATATATGTTACTGGGTCTTCTTTACCTCCTGTTTTGAGGTCTCGATGGTTTATTCTTCACGTATCTACTGCAATAGCCAGTTATGGTTTTTTCGCTGTAGGGACTACTATGGCCTTTTTAAATCTTTTAACATTAGCGTTTCCAATTTCCCGAGAAAAAAATCATCTCCTGTGTAAACTCTCCATTTGGAGCAAAATCATAGAACAGGGATTTTGGATCGGTCTTCTTCTGTTAACTATAGGAAGTATATTGGGGGCAATATGGGCTAATGAGACCTGGGGTCGATATTGGGGATGGGATCCCAAGGAATCATGGTCCTTAATCGTTATTCTTTCTTATGCGTTGGTGCTGAATCTTCGCTTTATTATTAGTAATTGGCGGTATTGGTTCAATATCCTGGCGTTTCCTGCTTTTGGTACCATGCTGATGACGTATTTCGGAGTAAATATGTTTTTTTCGGGTATGCATACATACGGCGGGGAAAGAGGAGCCCCATTTCCTTTCATGGTATTCTGGATTCTCGGGATATGGATTGCATTATCGCTTCTGGCGTATCGAAACCGCAAGCGATTTGAAAAGGTTTATTCCTGAGTCACAAACGCTGCGTCTAATTCAAATAAGAGTTCGTCCCTACATACATCTGCCACCAAATACACTGCAGGAATATCGGAGAGTCCGAGGGATTCTGCAGTTTCTTGATGCAAGGGGAAATCACTTTTTCGCTTGAGAAATACGGTGGCTTCGCAAAGATCAGAAAAAGAAGCTCCTTCTGAATGAATGAGCGAATCCACCACTTCTACAGTATGTTTCACTTGAGAGGAAATGTCTCCAATGTAGACACTTTTGTCTTTTTCATTAATAGAAGCAGTTCCTGAAAGAAAGATCCATTTTCCCTCGGGTTCCACCACACACATGGCTCGGGAGAATGCAGAGCCATATCGGTAGGGCGAACGTTGACGAATCCCAGAAAGGGGTCGGATTTGTATTCCGGTATTGGATCTTTGCGTAATTGCCAACATATCCATAATTGTAGAAGCGCCTTGGGGATTTTTCCCCGTAATACCTGTACTGGCAGGTAAAAAAATCTCTTCCGCATCATCGAGTTCTCCGCTCCCGAGTAATCCAAAATCGGTGTAGCATGTATTTCTTGCCAGATTGAATTCATGATACCAGTCCAGAATGTTCTCCACATAGATCCATGTTCGGACCACATCCCGGTAGGAAGCGTCTGCAGATTTTAAAAGGGCTTCAGCTTTACGGAACATAGTTTCTGCTTGTTTTCGGCGATTCCCTCCGCTGGATGAATCCCCTCCGTGGATGTTTTGGAATTGTAAAAACTTGGCGCCATTTCGACTCCACATTCGCCCTCGGGGAATATTTTCCTCCCGGATGATTTTTACAATTTCTTCCCCTTGAGAGGGACGGAAAGCACGAAGTTGAGTCCCTGCAAAGGGATTGCCGAAACAGGATTCTCCCTCGATATAGGTCACGAGCCCCGGATCCTCAGGGAATCGATTCCGAACCCTTTGATTTCGGGTTTCGAGTATGTTTTTGTAAATCTCAATATTTCCGAATATCCGCTCATGGATAATCTGTGCTCCCGCATTGGCTATAATTTCAGTCACACGATCGTAAATAATTTCTGCTATGTGAATAGAATCCACATGGGGATCAGTCACCAATGCGGTGATGCAGAAATAGGTATTTTGAATATCGGTAAGAAAAATTTTAAATTCTGGATTTACATCAATCGTTTGTGTAATGATCCTTGGCCTCCTTCTAATCCGTGAAAAATACAGGACGTTGGATTTCATATAAAAGGGGAGGATATAAGCGAAAAAGGATGATAAAAAAAAGCACCAGGAAAATCAATATATCCTGAATCCCAATGGCGTGACGATATTTAACTTTTGGAAAATGAAAGTCCATTCTATCTCTCATAAAAAAAACATATAACATCTCCTTGAAATGTCAAGGGAAAATTTCGCCTCTTACTTCTTGCACCGAAAACCGATACACGGTGCTTGTTTTATAGGTTTCTCCTGGCCTTAATACCGTAGATGGGAATTCGGGACGGTTTAGAAAATCCAAGAAATGCTGAGTTTCAAAGTATAACGGGGTCAAACCTTAAAATGTGAAATGGGTGATATAATCTCTCTCCTGTGATATATTAAACGGGTTTTGAAGTTTCGAGAAGAAAAGATTCGTGCTATTCGTGTTATTTGTTGTTGAAAAAAACAATAAAAATTGGGCGTGTGGTGTGGGCTTTGTGCCTTAGTGTCTTCGTGGCTAATTAATTAAACTTCCAATCCCTTTTCTTCAAAGAGATAACGTTTGATTTTTCGGGTTGTGGTTTTTGGGAATTCTTCGTCTCTTATCTTTACTCTTCTGATTCTTTTGAAATCGGTTAAGTCGTTATTTAATTTTTTTACGATTTCAGTTAATACTTTATGTGGATCTTTATCTTGTATTTTATGTTTTTCGCAGTATTTATCCAGTTCCTCGTAATTCGGATAAATGGTAGCTACTAATTCCTTGTTCTCTGTATTTGGGTTGGTTTGATATAATACAAGAATTTCTTCAATAAGAGGAGATTCGGATAAGTAAGTTTCTATTTCTTCGGGATAGATGTTTTTTCCTCCCTTTGTAACGATTACGGATTTTTTTCGTCCAGTAATATACAAATAGCCATCGGAATCTATAAAGCCCATATCTCCTGTTTTAAACCATTCTCCTTCGAAAACTTCAGCAGTAGCCGCTTCGTTTTTCCAGAAGCCTTTAAATACTGAAGGTCCTTTTAATGCAATTTCGCCAATTCCTTTTTCTCCGGGATTTAATATTTTAGCATCCAGACCCGGTAGCGGCAGTCCTACAGATTCGTTTTTGGGGGCTTTTGGAGGATTTACGGCAACTACGGGAGAAGTTTCGGTCAGTCCATATCCCTGTATTATTGGAAATCCCCATTTTTCAAATTTTTTGGAAACCCATGCAGGGAGTGCGGCACTACCTGGAACTAAAAGTTTCAAATTATCCAATCCTATTTTCTTTCTTATCGTTGAATACAGAAAAGATCCACTTCCTTTTTTAATTTTGTGAAGAAGTGTACCAATGCCGTTTAGAGCACCAAAAAGAGTTCTTTTTGCTGGAGGAAGTTTACTGATTTCCTTTTCTATTCCCTTTATGAATTTTTCAAGAATTAGAGGGACTACGGGAAATATAGTAGGTTTCGTTTTCAAACAGTCTTCTTTAACCTCTTTTGATTTTAGGGAGCGGGCAAGGGTTGTCCTGGCTCCGATAAAGAACGGGGCTAAAATATTAATGCTTTGAGAAAAAACATGATTTAGAGGAAGAAGCGTGTAAAATACGTCTGTTGGATTAAATTCAATCACCTGGCGCATCATTTCTACATCGTTTGTAAGGTTTCCCTGTGTAAGCACGACTCCTTTAGGAGAGCCGGTTGTTCCGGAAGTATAGAGAATTAACGCCGGATCATCCAGAGTTAACTGTGGTAAAGTAAAATTATCGATATTAGAGGTTACTTCCGGCATTTTTAAGGGAACGCTTATTTCAACTTCACTCGTAAGTAAGTCCTGTGAAGCGAAAAGTATTTTAGCGCCTGAATTATTTACAAGGTGATTGACTTCTCTATACGTGAGGCGATTGTCAAGAGGGACACCTATTGCTCCTGTGAACTGAATGGCCAAGTAAGTGATAACCCACTCAGGATTGTAGTGTCCGTAAATAGCAACCCTATCACCTTTCTCTATATTTTTGGATCTGATTTCATTCGCAAGAGAGAATACCAGTTCCGAGAGTTCTTTATAAGTCCATTTTTGTAATTCGCCTTCAGGAGTTAAAATCTGGAGGGCAATATTTTCCGGGTAAGTTTTAACGGTTTTTAAGAACATTTGAGGAATAGGAATAACCTCTTCCGGTTCCTTTACAATTTTCCACTGCATATAAAGATTATATAGAAAAACTATTTATTTGTCAATGTATAAATTGGAAGAACTGTTAGATTGTTGGTTCGTGGGGTCGTTAGGTCGTAACCACCTAACCACCTAACGATCTAACTACCTAACGCCCAAAATCAGATTTTGGGCAAACTAATACAGCTTTCTCCTTTTCCAGCGTAAGTATACGTATCCAATCGCAAGTCCGCCTAAATGAGCGAGATGGGCTACGTTTCCGCCTCCTTCAAACAGGTATAAGAATTCAAGTGCGCCGAATATCCAGACCGCGTATTTTGCGTCGATTGGAATAAGCAGTGGAAATATTATTAGTTTTGTTCGAGGAAAAGTCATCCCGAAGGCAAGAAGTATTCCGAAAACTGCTCCTGAAGCTCCCACTACCGGGATTATAGAATTCATGTTAAATAAAGAATATATGAATGCCGCTCCGATGCCGCAGATAAAGTAATACTTATAAAATTCTTTAGTTCCCCATAGATATTCAAGTTCTCGCCCAAACATCCATAGGATGTACATATTAATTGCAAGGTGGAAGAATCCTCCGTGTAAAAACATATATGTTACACCCTGCCATATGTAACCTTTCATAAAATCTCTTGGGATTAGAGCAAAAAAAGCAGTAATTGGTATGAGGTTGTAGAAAAGAATCTGGATTATAAAAACTAAAACATTTGCAATTATAAGATTCTTAAGTCCATTTTGAGTTTCTCTTATATTCATATTGTCTCCTTTTTAATCAAATTCTCGATAGAGAAATTACTAGTATAACCATTTTAATGAGTACCCCAGTATAAGTACTCCAATAACACCGAAAAGGTTTATTTTTATCATAAAGCCCAATATCAATGTGAAAATATGTAAATCGAGACTGATGGGATGAAATCCAATTCTTAGAGGTGTAGTCATGACCATTTTTACAGCACCGTCAGGTAGTATCATTCCTAACAAATCACCTATGAAACTGCCCAGTATTAGACCCAATAATAAAATAAATATTGTTAAAGGTATATTTTGCTTTAATTTGTGCAAAATTTAAACCTCCTTTTTGTCTTTGAGTATACAAGGTAAGCTAAAAAACCAGTTAGGGAACCTGTAATTATAGAGGATAAAATGAAAATAGGGGAGATGTAAAAGAAAGAAACATTGGGCAGGAAAATTGTTGTGGCGAGTAGAAGTTGAACTATTGTGTGAACTTCTGCCCCTAGTATGCTTACTCCCAATAAACTGAAAGGTAGTTTGCTTTTTAAAATTATCCACATTGCAAATGTACTTAGCACCGTTCCGCTTAAGGAAAATATAAATGCCGGGGCAAAAAGCCTTCCAAGTATCAGACTTCCGGTTATTGATTTCAATATTCCTATTAAAAAAGCTTCCTTAAGCCCAAAGAAAATAAGAGCCAGTAAAATAAATATGTTCGCAAGGCCAAGGCGAATTCCGGGAATTGGAGTCGGAAACAGGCTTTCTATAACGAATATCGTTATAGAAGCTGCGGTAAATACAGAAAGGAAGGCTATTCTATTCAGTGATTGCATCGTATTCTTTTCCCGTTATTTTTATTACAACTTTGTTTGGAACACAAATGATAAAATCTCCTTTTTTTGATATCCAACCTTTTTTTTCGCAAATTTTTAAAGGACAGGGTGAGTTTAAAATTCTTACTCTCCCGTCTCCGATTACAATTTTTGCGGTTCCAAGTTTTCCTTTAACAATAATTTCTCTATTTTGGTTCAAAGGATAAACAAAATTCTTGCTTTTGTCAACACTTATAATTACTTTTTCTCCTTGATTTTTAGGAAGAAAGAAAACAGAAAGGAGAAAAAAGATTATTATAAATACATCGCCTATTTTTAAAGGACGAAATCTGCTTTCCGATTGCAATTAGAACATTTCCCCTTGTTTATACCAACTATTTTTGTATGGAATCCTGTTCTTTCTACAAGTACATTCGAACAATCCGGGCAGTAAGTGTTTTCTGTTCCTTCCATAGGCGCATTGCCAATATATACATAATAAAGATATTTTCCGGCTATTTCATACGCTTTTTTTAATGTTTCGATCGGTGTCGGAGGTTTTTCGTAGTGCTGATGAGGAAAGTATCTGGAGATGTGCAGGGGTATGGTTTTGTTGACCGAAGCCAAATATTTTGATAAATCTTCGATTTCTGTGTCATTGTCACCCGGAATCAAAAGATTAGTTACTTCAATGTGTATTTTCGCTGAAGCCTTTTCAATGGTACGTTTTGTAGCTGAAAGACTTCCCTTAAGGATTTCACTGTAGTACTCGGAACTCATTGATTTTAGATCGATATTCATTGCGCTTATAATATCAAGTAAATCATCCAGAGGTTTTTCTGATATCAGACCGTTGGTTACCATTACAAGGTCTATTCCTTCCTTTTTTGCGTATTTTGAAGTATCTTTTATAAATTCGAACCAGATAATTGGCTCGGTGTAAGTGAAAGCTATCGAAGGAGAATCATATTTCTTTGCTAAGTTAACCAGCTCTTCCGGTGTTATATTTGTCGTTTGTGTTTTTTTTGCCGATATGGTATAATTCTGACAATAAGGGCATCGCATATTGCAACCGTTTGGAGATACTGAAAGAATCTGGGTTCCGGGTCGAAAGTGAAAAAGAGGTTTTTTTTCAATTGGGTCGACGGCAAGAGAGGTTGTTCTGCCATAATTCTGGGCATACAAGGTTCCGCCTTCGTTTTTTCTTGCCCAGCAGATTCCTTCTCCTCCGGGGGGTATAGCACACTCATGGGGACAAAGTTTGCATCGGGCAATTAAATCTTCTGTTATTTCGTAATATTCCGCTTCTCTCTTATTCATAAATATTTAACTTGCTATCATCTATAAATTTATGAATATTTTTAGATGTGTCAACGAGTATGGCTTCTAAAGTATTGTTTTTTATATATTTTATTGCTTTTTTCATGTCCATTGCGACCAGAGCAGTTGTAATGCAATCTCCTTTGATACCGTCTTTTACGATAACCGTAGCCGATGATATTTCTCTGGAAGGATAACCGGTAAAGGGATTTACTATATGGTGATATCTTTTTCCCTCAATCATAAAATATCTTTCGTAATCACCTGAAGTGAATACAAAACAGTCATTGACAGTAAGGGTGCCTATTATGCCATCTGCGTCCCGGGGATTTCTTATACCGATAATCCAATCTTCTTTCCCTTTTTTCTTACCCACTAATAAGACATCTCCTCCCGCGTCTATTAAAGCGGAATTGATTCCGTATTCTTTCAGTATGCTTTTTGCTCTATTTAAAGCATATCCTTTTGCCGCTCCTCCAAGATTCAGGGAAAAATCTTCGGGCATTATCAGCGTATCTTTCTTTATTTTTACTTTCTTGTAATCTACAAGAGGTAGTAGTGATTTGATTTCGCTTTGAGAGGGTAGAGTAGGTTCTTTAAAATAATTCCATTTCTTAAGAATCGGATCGATTGTAAGGTCGAAATATCCTTCTGTATTCTTAGAAAAATAGAGAGATTTTTCTATTATTTTAATGGAAGTGGTATCTATTGTACCTTTTTTTATACCGCTTATTCTTAGCGAATCAATTCTTTTGAATTCATTTTTTATTCTTTTTATTGCATTTTTTGCAAGTATGGGGTTTCGAGAATAAATTTTTCCGCTAACATAGGTGTCAAAGTAAAATTCCTCAAACGTGAATTCTTTAATATTTAAGAAAAAAAGAAAAAGGGCTAATACTAAAAACGTGATTATTAATATTATGCGTTTAAAGCCCATCACATCACCCAAGAATATTTTACCACAGAGAGCACAGAGAGAAAAAGAACACACAGAGAAACACAGAGATTTTTAATTTGTGTATTTAAAACCCAACCCACACCCCAAAATGATCTCACACAAAGACACGGAGCCACGGAGGCTTTAAATTGTTTGTAAGTTGTTCGGTTGGACTGTTTTATGAAACTCACCAACACACTCACGCACTGACGCACTAACAGAATTTGACTCATGACTCAAGACTCATGACTTATTTGCCCAAATTCTAGCTTTCAAAAACTTCCTTTACGTGTTCGAAAGCCCAATCCAGTTCAACTTTGGTAATCACAAGTGGGGGAGCGAAGCGGATTACAACAACGTGAGTTTCTTTACAGAGAAGTCCTTTGTCCTTAAGTTTTTCGGCATAGGGGCGTGCTTTTTCATTTAATTCGAGTCCGATTAAAAGCCCTTTTCCACGCACTTCCTTAATTACCGGATTTTTAAGGCTTCGCAGCTTATCCATAAAATAATTACCGAGTTCTAAAGCTTTTTCCGGTAAGTCTTCATCTATAAGATAATTAAGAGCGGCAAGTCCTACCGCGGCAGCTATCGGATTTCCGCCGAAAGTCGAACCATGGTCTCCGGGATTAAAAACTCCCATGATTTCTTTTGAAGCCGCGAATACCGAAACAGGGTAAACTCCTCCGCCTAAAGCTTTTCCGAGTATTATTCCGTCGGGTTTCGCGTTTTCCCACTGCCATGCAAATAATTTTCCCGCTCTTCCGAGTCCCGACTGAATTTCGTCGAATATTAAAAGAACATTATTTTTTTCGCAGATTTCTTTAACTTCTTTTAAGTATCCTTCCGGAGGTACAACAATTCCGCCTTCACCCTGAATGGGTTCAATAAGAACTCCGGCTGTGTTTTCATTGATTGCCTCTTCTATTGCTTTGGCATCGCCATAGGGTACGATTGGGAAACCCGGAGTCATAGGCCCAAAACCATCTCTGTACTGTTCTTCTGTCGATAAGGAAATTATGGTTATTGTTCTTCCGTGGAAATTATTGCTCGCGCAAATAATTTCGGCTTTATTTTCAGCAACTCCTTTTACCTTGTACGCCCATTTTCTCATTGCCTTTAAGGCTGTTTCTACACCCTCGGCGCCCGTATTCATAGGAAGAGCCATTTCCATGCCCGTAACTTCGCATACTTTTTTAAGGAACAAAGGCAGCTGGTCATTTCTGAACGCTCGTGATGTTAGGGTGAGTTTGTCGAGCTGTTCTTTCATTTTTTTAATAATTACCGGATTTCGATGTCCGTGATTCAATGCGGAATATGAAGAAAGCATATCCATGTATTTGTTTCCTTCTACATCCCATACCCAAACACCCTCGCCTTTATTTAAAATTACGTCGAGAGGTTTATAATTGTGAGCTCCGTATGTATCATCCATTTCCATTAAATCCTTAGCAGAATAGTCCATTAATTTCCTCCTTTTATGAGTATATTAAAATATTTTTTGTTGATCTCTACCCGAAAAATTTTGAATATTTATTCATCAATATGCAGTTTTTAAAATAGCTTTATTTTGCCAAAAGTCAAGGGCTTATGAAGGGGTTAAATTTGCTTGACAAAAAGCAAGGAAATCCGTATCATTTATTTAGTAAATACAATAAAAAATATATTAAGGGGGAATTTATGAGGTCAAAATTTTTATTAATATTGTTGATTCTATTAATTACCGTTACAGGTCAATCTTCGACAGAAAAATATTGGGATAAATTTTGGGAAGCGACACGAAACGGACTTCCGAAAACAGCCATTGAGAATCTGGATAGTATAATAAAGATAACTCAAAAAGAAGAGGATTATTCTGAATGGATTAAAGCATTAATCCAGAAAATTCAGATGGAAAGCTCCATTCAGGGTAACAAACCGGAAGAAAAAGTTAAGCTACTTAAAGAAGAATTAATTAAAGGAGACCCAAATACTAAGATACTACTCAAGACAATTCTGGCGGAGTGGTACTGGCATTACTATAAACGTAACAGATGGAGGTTTATGAGAAGAACGACCACGGAAGGCATGTCTGAAGATGATTTTACTACGTGGGATTTGAAAAAGATTTTTCATGAGATAGATTCCTTATATCAAGATATTTTGAAGGAGAGAGAACTTTTGATCGGTATACCGGTTGATGAATTTCTTGGTTTTCTTGAGCCGGGAACAACACCGCTTGAATATCGTCCGACGCTTTATGATTTTATTGCACATGAAGCCCTCGATTTTTATACAAGTGCAGAACAGGCGGGAGTACGCTCCGAAGATGTCTTTGAAATAAATGCGAATTCAGGCGCATTTACCCGGGTAAGCGCTTTTATAGATTATGAGCCCGCTACAACCGACATTCACTCAGCTAAATATAAGGCGATTTGTATTTACCAGTCACTCTTAAAATATCATTCAGGAAAAGACAATATTGAAGCATTGGTAGACGTAAATCTACATCGATTGCGCTATATTCGTAATAACTCGTTTGGCGGAAATAAGGATTCTTTGTATATTGAACGCTTAAATGAAATAGTTGAAGAATACAAAAATTATCCGCTTTCCAGTCTTGCGGCGTTTTATCTGGCAAGAGCATGGGGAGATAAAGATGACCTGGTAAAGACTCACGAGACAGCAGAAAATGGCTATAAACGATTTCCGGATTCCCCCGGAGGTAAGTCTTGTTATATATACATGAGCAAGTTAGAAAAAATATTCCTGTCATTGGAAATTGAGCGGCTGGTGCCTCCCAAGCCTTCGAAAATACTCGTTAGGTACAAAAATATTAATAGATTATTTATGAGGGTATATAAAGATGAATGGGAGAATTTTATACTGGAAGAATTTGATCATGTTAACAATAACAAAATTGATTCAATTAAAGCATTAAAGTTTCTTTCCCGGCAGCCGTATAAAGAGTGGAGTAAAAATCTTCTGGACACTAATGATTTTAAGATGAAAGTTTTAGAAGCAGATGTGCCAGAGGTTGAACCTGGATATTATCGTATGTTTGTTAGTTTAGAGGAAGACTTTGGAGATTTGACGCAAGTCGAACATTCATGGTTTTGTGTTAGTAATCTTACTTTAATTTTGAAGGAAAGACCCGGTGTAATGGAAGGTCTGGTATTAGATGCCGTTACCGGTGAGCCGATTGAAGATGCAAAAGTTTCACAAATCCATAAAAAAGGATATCATAATTATCTTATGGGAAGAGAAACACATACTGATTCGAATGGTCTTTTTGCTTTCGGAATTAGCCGAAAAATACTCGAGTGTGCTTATTTGCAAGTTGAAAAAGGGAAAGAGAAAATTTGTAGTCATTATCAAGCCTGTGCCCATGAAAGATATAGTGGAAGCCCTCGTAACAGAACCATATTTTTTACTGACCGTTCTATATATCGACCCGGTCAGATAATATATTTCAAAGGTATTTGTGTTCACATTGATAAGGAAGAAAACAATTATGAGGTTTTACCGAATAAAGAAGTAACTGTTTCTTTCTTAGATGCTAACCACCAGAAAATTGCCACTACTACCCTGACAACGAATGAATTCGGAAGCTTTAGCGGACATTTTACGGCACCAACCGGGCGACTTACCGGTAGAATGCGTATTAAAGCAAAACCTTTTACGGGGGAAACATCGATCAGAGTCGAAGAATATAAACGTCCTAAATTTACCGTAGAAATTGACTATCCGAAAAAAGAATACAAGCTTAACCAGGAAATAAATGTAACGGGTAAAGCTATCTCATATACTGGAGCGCCAATAGATAACGCTAAGGTTAGCTACAAGGTTACACGAAGTTCCCATTTTCCATACTGGTGGCGCTGGTACTACTGGTATTATCCCTCCACTCGTAGTGGTTCTAAACAGATTGTTCACGATATTACTAAAACGGATGATAAAGGGAATTTTACCATACGGTTTTTAGCTGAACCCGATCCGAAAATATCCGTAGATGAGGACCCTACCTTTACTTATACGATTTATGCTGAAGTTACGTCCCCGGATGGAGAGACCCGGACAGATAGGACATCTGTGAGTTTAGGTTATTCGGCATTTAAAATTGAATTATCCACAGAGGATCATCCGGTTAATCAAAAGAATTTTTCTTTGGAGGTATCTACCCAAACATTGAACGGCAAAAAAATACCTGCCCGGACTCATTTGAAAATATTCAGACTCAAAGAACCCCCGGAGCCGGTTAAGTCAGCCCTATGGGAAAATAAATTAGGGAGGTATACCGAACGTTATGATAGAGATAATGATAAAGAATTTTCTTCTAAATGGGAAAATTGGCCAAAGGACAAATTGTTTTTTAAAACTAAAGTTACGACAAACAGACGTAATCCCGAATCGGTAAAAATAAAGTTGCCGACCGGTTTGTATAAGATAGAATGTACTGCGTTGGATAGATCGGGAAAAGAAATCAAAGCTTTTTTGCCGCTTATGGTTCTGCCTGATTGGAATAAGAAGAAATTTCCTATTAAACTCCCTTTTGTTTTTCAGGTAAATAACAATGTTATTGAGGTAGGGAAAGATCTTGAGGTTCTCTGGGGTAGCGGCTATGAAAAAAGCAGATGTTTTGTGGAAATTGAGCATAAAAATAATATCGTAAGACGGTATTGGACTGACAAAAACCAAACGCAGCATATATTGCGCTTCCCTGTGACAGAGGAATTCAGGGGTGGATTTACCGTGTATTTAAATCAAATGAGAGAAAATAGAGCATACCTGGAGAGGATATTTATCGACGTTCCCTGGGATAATAAAGAACTTGATATTTCCGTTGAGAGTTTCCGGGATAAGATAAAACCGGGAAATAAAGAAAAAATATCACTTAAAGTAAAGGGTAGAAAAAGTGAAATAAAAGCTGCTGAGATGGTTGCGTCAATGTATGATTTTTCTCTTGACCAGTTCTATCCGCATGAATGGAAGAAATTTGATTTCTTCACGCATTATCGTCCTTCTATGAATAGCGGATTTATAAATATTCTCCGGAATTTCCGCAGCTGTAAAGACGTTTGGGAAGCGCCAATGTCTTACCCTGTAATAGATTACATCCATTTTCCTCAATATGTCGAAAGAAGCTACCTTTATTACCAATTTCCAACTGTACCTGGAGTGACTTACAGAAAAAGCAAGAGTATTGGTAAAGGAGAGGGTTTAATTCATGGAAGAGTTGTAGATGCGAATACCGGCAAATCTTTACCGGGTGCCAATATTATCGTTGTAGGAACAAAATTGGGTACGGCGACTGATGCGGATGGTAATTTTACAATTAAAAATTTACCCGTCGGTACTTATAAAATAGAGGGAAGAATGATGGGTTATAAAAGTGTTACTATTTCAGATGTCCAATGCAAAAAGGGCGTTATTACTAAAGTCAATCTTAAATTATATAAAACTATTGCTAAGGGGGAAGGTGTAATAGTACAGGCAGCAAAGGAAGGGGTGAAAATGGATCTTGCAAGTGGGAGTGGATCAACGCCTCTAAGTTCCCGTGTACCCGGAGAAAAAAAGGACAAAGTATCTCCTATAGATATGGAGAGCGTTGAAATACGTAAAGATTTAAATGAGACGGCGTTTTTCTATCCGCATCTTTTGATAGATAAAAATGGAAAGGTAACTTTTGAATTTACTTCTCCAGAGGCCCTGACAAAGTGGAAATTTATGGGGTTTGCTCATGGTAAGGAGTGCGAGAATGGCATTTTTACCGGATATACCGTAACACAAAAGAAACTCATGGTTCGCCCCAATCCTCCCAGATTCTTGCGGGAAGGGGACACGTTATATTTTACTACCAGAGTCGTTAATATGTCCGATAATAAACAAAACGGTAAGGTACAGTTAGATTTTAAGGATTTAATAACCGAGAAATTAGTGAATGAACAATTGAGCCTGGAACCTCATGTTCGAATCTTTAATATAAAACCTCACACCTCGGAGACTTATTCATGGAAAGTGATTGTTCCCAAAGGAATGAATCCGCTTACCTATACAGTGGCGGCAAAGAGCAAAAATTATTCTGACGGGGAAATCGGTGCAATACCTGTACTTTCCAGCAGAATATTCATAACCGAGTCATACCCCTTATATGTTCGAAGTAAACAAACAAAAAACTTCACCTTTGATAGAGTAAAACACATAAGTAGTTCTAAAACTGCTGAACCTTTTAGATTCTCGGTTCAGATGACTTCCAATCCCAGCTGGTACGCAGTTCAGGCTTTGCCATATCTGGCTGAATTTCCATATGAGTGTTCGGAGCAGATATTTAATCATTTATATGCCAACAGTATAGGAAAATATATTGTAGACGGTAATCCAAGGATAGAAGAGGTGTTCAAACAGTGGCGGGGGACTGATGCTCTGAAATCAAATCTTGAAAAGAATCAGGAACTGAAATCGGTTGCGCTCCTTGAAACACCATGGGTGCTTCAAGCAAAAAGGGAAAGTCGTGCAAAAAGAGATATTGGAATGTTTTTTGAGGAGAACACAATCCAACAAAATATTAATTCCGCATATTATAAACTAAAACAAATGCAACATTCCAATGGAAGTTGGCCCTGGTTTCCCGGAGGTAAGTCCGATACTTATATAACCCTGTATATTTTTACCAACTTTGGCAGGCTTAAAAATATGGGCGTAGATGTAGATATGTATCTCGCGTATAGAGCTATAACTTATCTGGATGAATGGTTTATGCGTGTTTACAATAACCTAGAAAAGAAATCTGAAAACAATCTTACTCCATTAATAGCGTTTTATCTATATGGTCGTAGTTTTTATTTGAAGGAAAAGCCGATTACTTCGCGGAATGAAGAGGCAACGAAATATTTCTTAAGTCAGGCAGAAAAACATTGGTTGAAACTAAATTCAAGACTTTCTCAAGGGTATCTTGCTCTGGCTTTGAATCGTTTTAATAGAAATAAAACAGCGAAAAAAATTATGGCATCCATTAAAGAACGAAGTGTTATGGATGAAGAAATGGGTATGTTCTGGAGGGAACTGGAACGTTCCTGGTGGTGGTACAGAGCACCGATAGAAACCCAGGCTCTAATGATCGAAGCTTTTTCTGAAGTGATGAACGATACGATCGCGGTCGAGGATTGTAAAGTATGGTTGTTAAAACAAAAACAAACAATAAATTGGAGAACTACAAAAGCGACATCGGACGCTGTATATGCTCTTATTTTAAGAGGAGAGGATTACCTTTCGAGCAATAAATTGGTAAAGGTGCAGCTTGGAGAAGAAGAAGTTACGCCTGAGAAAGTAGAAGCCGGTACCAATTTTTATGAAAAAATCTATATGAAAGATGAGATTCGACCTGAATTTTCCGATATTAAAGTTACCAAAGAAGATAAAGGTATTGCGTGGGGTGGTGTTTATCTTCAGTATTTTGAAGAAATTTCAGCAGTAACTTCCCATACTACTAACCTTCTATTGAAAAAAGATATATTTATCAAAAGTACTACAAAAAAGGGGACAGTTATTAAACCCTTACCGGAATTTTTAAATATTGGGGATCTTTTAACTGTGAGAATCGTGTTGAAAGTTGATCGAGACATGGAATATGTGCATTTAAAAGACCTGAGAGGTAGTGGTTTGGAGCCTGTTGATGTATTATCTTTTTATCGTTATCAGGATGGGTTAAGATATTACCAATCAACTAAAGATGTAGCTACGCATTTCTTTATTGATTATTTACCAAAAGGCACGTATGTCTTTGAATACGATTTAAGAATACAGCATAGAGGACAATACCAGAGTGGTATTGCTGAGATACAGTGTATGTATGCGCCAGAATTTAGCAGTCACTCTGAAAGTATAAAGTTTAATGTGAAATAAGGTTAAGAATTTGTTATTTATGAAATTAAATAGTTAGGAGGTTTTTATGGTTTGTTCGAAGTGTGGAGCGCAGAATCCGGATGATGCGAATTTTTGTATTGGGTGTGGTGTTAAAATTATTGATGTAGGTGTGAATACTTTTTCTAATTCTGATGTAAGTTATGCAGGTTTCTGGGAGCGTTTCCTCGCTTATTGTATCGATAGTATAATTTTAACTCTTGCTTCAGTTGTTGTTGGATTTATCGGTGCGTTCTTTATCGGTTTTGTTATGGCTCTTATGGGTATTGAGATAGAGGAGATGGAAGATTTTTTTGTAGTACTTTATTACATATTGGCATTCGTATTGAGCTGGCTTTATTTTACTATAATGGAAAGTTCCAAATTACAGGCAACTCTTGGTAAGAAGATTTGTAATTTAGTTGTTACGGATTTATCCGGAAATAAAATTACGTTCGCAAGAGCGAATGCGAGATTCTGGAGTAAATTCATATCTTCAATAATTCTGGGTATTGGCTATATAATGGCGGCTTTCACGGAAAAACACCAGGCTCTTCATGATATGATTGCCGAAACTCTTGTTGTAAAAAAGAAATAAATAATATTTTTACCTCTAAGGCTATATTTGACTAAAGAAAGTCGTGGTTTTTTCTATGATAAGTAGTTAATAAATTTAAATAGGCTATAGTTCGAGCATTTTGAAATCTCTTGTTTTTTTAAACCTTTTTAGTAATATCCAAATCTGAGAAAAGATTAGGAGGAAAAATAGATTTCGAATACGAGGAAAGTATCAAAAACGTTTCATTTATAGAAGTGAGCCGGGGAAAGCTTCACCGTAATATTTTTACGCTTTCATGGCCTGCAGTCGCGGAGCATTTGTTTTTTACCGTGACAGCGTTTGTTGATATAGTAATGGTTTCGCGTCTCGGCACTGATGCGATTGCCGCGGTGGGATTGGCAAGCATCTTGTTTTTTATTTTTATTTCTGTCTTTGCTTTCCCTTTAAGAATTGCCGCACAGGCTTTGACTGCAAGATTTTCGGGTGAAGGTTCTGCAGACAAAATAAAAGTAAGTGGTGGAAACGTTTTGTTTTTAAGTATTATCCTTGGAACAGGTATAAGTATTCTTGGAATATTTGGCAGCGGAAAATTAATGGGGCTTATGGGTACAAGTGAAACGGTTTATAAGCTTGGTAGCGAATACCTTGGTATTGTTCTTGGGGTTTCTTTATTTGCTTTTGTTTATTTTACTTCGACCGGTATAATAAGGGGAATGGGGGATACAAAAACCCCGATGTTTTTAATGGGTTTAGGTAATATTTTTAACATCGTTTTTAATTATCTTTTAATATTTGGCATAGGTGGTTTTCCGAGGCTTGAAATAACCGGAGCGGCTATTGCGACAGGTGGGTCTTATATTCTTGGTGGTATTTTGATTTTTGTTATTATCAATTTAAGAGAAAAAATTCCCGTGAAAATCGAAGATATCAAACAGATAAACAGAAAGGCTTTAAAAAATATCTGGGAAATAGCTTCTCCGGCTATGATGGAATTTGGTATACGAAGGACTAGCTTATTTTTCTTTATGAAGATGGTTGCTTCTCTTGGAACAGCTGCCCTGGCTGCGCATCAGCTTACTTTAAGAATTGAATCTTTCTCGTTTATGATTGGAATTGGATTTGGAATTGCTTCAAATACATTGGTCGGGCAAAGTCTTGGAGCAAAGAGAGTTGATTTAGCCGATGAGAGCATAAAGAAGACTTCATATTATGCAGTAGCAATCATGTCTTTGCTTGCTTTTTTATTTATTTTGAAGCCGGAAGCCGTATTTGCGATTTTTAGACCGGAAATTGACGTGAAGATTTTTGCGATGACAGCAATTATAATAGTTGCTTTTGAGCAAATACCTTTAGCTTTTCTTATAGTCGTTTCTGGAGGACTAAACGGTGCTGGTGACACAAAAACTCCTATGATAATAGCTTTTATCGGGTCTATCGTTGTCCGGTTGTCGCTTGCGTATTTATTTGCCTTCAAACTGGGTTATGGTTTTATCGGTATCTGGCTGGCTGCTGTTTGCGATTGGTCTATAGAGGCGATCCTTGCGGTTGTAGCTTTTTATAAGGGGAGATGGAGGGAAATTAAATTTGAGTAAGGAATTAGCCACGAAGACACCAAGACACAAAGAAATAAGATACAGATTAACAGGACTTATTATTTTCGTTTGACAAAAACTCAACCCACTACCCCTTATTTGGACAGGATAAAAATAAGATTTACAGGATTATTTTGTTGTTTAAAACCTTTCCCTCTCCCCGCAAAATTATTATAACACAAAGCAACGGAGAACATAAAGAAAAAAAGTTTGCTTGACATAAAATAATCTCATGGTTAATATAAATAAAATTTTTGCTCTTAGTGTCTTAGTGCCTTTGTGGCAAAAAAAATTGGTTGATTATGGAATTTGAGGAATTCGAGCAAGTTGTAAATGAAGCTTTGAAAGAAATACCTGAAAAATACAGGAAGATTCTGAGGGATGAAAGGATAGAAGTTATTTGCAGGGAGTATGTTCCAATGGGGGTAAGACAAGAATTTCCGGGGAGAACCGTTTTTGGGTTATTTGTCGGAATTCCTAAAAATAAAAAAAGGACCTTTTCTGTCCAAACACAGCCGACAAGAATAGAGATTTATAAAGAAAGTTTTGAGAAAGTTTTTGGCACACAAATAAATAATATAATAAAAGAACAAATTTTAAAAACATTAATTCATGAAATAGCGCATTATTTCGGTTTTAATGAGGAAGAAGTGCGATCTAAAGGATACTAAGCGGGAAAGCCGTTTAGCGTTAGGTGGTTAGATCGTTAGGTCGTTAGTTAGGTGAAACAAGAACAAGATTGGGTGTGGTGGGCTTAGTGTTCTTTATGGCTTTGCGTGAGATAAATTTTGGTGTTGTGTGGTGGTTTTTTTGACTCATGACTCGTGACTGGTGACCAGTGACTCAATTTAGATTCATAGAATCTGAATTGCCCTTGACAAAAAATCAAAAGCGGATAATTTCTAACGAAATAAGACTTTTTAGTCTGGTTTAGGTTACCTAACAGTGAGTTTAACTGCTGTTTTTGTTTTTTTAATGGACCTTAAATTATAAAAGGAGGCAAAATGAGTGAAAAAGTTTATATATTTGACACGTCTCTCAGAGATGGCGAACAAGCTCCGGGATTTAGCATGAATGTGGATGAAAAGGTTAAATTAGCCTTACATTTACAAAAGTTAAATGTTGACTGCTTAGAAGCCGGTTTTGCCATTGCCTCACAGGGAGATTTTGAAGCCATAACAGCGGTTTCAAAATCTTTAAAGGGTCCGGAAATAGCCAGCCTTGCTCGAGTTAGAGAAAAAGACATAGACCGAGCCTGGGAGGCTCTTAAACACGCTAAAAAGCCGCGTATTCACGTTTTTATAGCTACATCCGACATCCACATGAAACATAAGCTTAAAATGGAACCGGATGAAGTACTGGAAGCAGCAATAAAAGGGGTGGAATATGCCTGTAAATACACAAATAACGTGGAGTTTTCCGCGGAAGATGCGACAAGAACAAAACCGGAATTTCTTGCAAAAGTTTGCAAAGCTGTAATAAAAGCCGGAGCAAAGGCTGTAAATATACCTGATACTGTCGGATATACTACTCCTGATGAATTTTTTAAGTTGATTGGGTATTTGAAAGATGAAATAAAGAACGATGCTATTATAAGTGTACATTGTCATAATGACCTTGGTCTTGCAGTAGCTAATTCACTTGCCGCAATAAAGGCGGGAGCCAGGCAGGCGGAATGCACAATCAATGGTATTGGCGAGCGAGCTGGAAATGCTTCCATAGAAGAGCTTGTAATGATAATCAATACAAGAAAAGATCTTTTTAACTTTAAAACCGATATAAATACAAAACACATATATCCTACAAGCAGAGCTCTTTCTTTGATTACCGGGGTGCAAGTTCAACCAAATAAAGCTATTGTTGGGAGAAATGCTTTTGCTCATGAGGCGGGAATTCATCAGGATGGGGTACTGAAGGAAAAAAGCACTTACGAGATAATGCGACCTGAGGATATTGGTTTGTCTTCCAATGAGTTGATACTCGGAAAGCATTCGGGAAGACATGCTTTCCGGAATAAACTTGAAGAACTCGGGTATCAGTACAATGATGAAGAAATAGATAAACTTTTTAAGAAATTTAAAGATCTTGCCGATAAAAAGAAAGAAATTTACGACGAAGACCTTGAAATGCTTGTTGCGTCAGAACTTTTTACGATGGATCAGAAATACAAATTGCTTTCCGTTAATTTTTCCGGTGGTACCGGTGTGGTTCCTTCAGCTACGATTGAGGTAGAAGTTGACGGCAAGTATTTTAAGAAAGAAGGTTCCGGAGACGGCCCTGTAGATGCTGTGTACGATGCAATTCGAAAGGCTGTACCGGATAAAATTAGCATTACCCGGTTCAGTATTAGCGCAATAACGGGTGGTTCAGACGCTCAGGGAGAAGTTACGGTTTATATTGAGGAAGAAGGCCTTGATTCTGTCGGAAGAGCTGCTAAAACTGATATTGTTATTGCAAGTGCTGAAGCTCTTGTAAATGCTTTAAACCGTCTTGCTTTAAAGAAAAAAATGAAAGAAAAAGACGAACACGGAGTGTAATTATGGGACATACTATAACGGAAAAGATACTTGCGGTACATGCGGGTAAGGATGAGGTAAAGCCAGGTGAGCATATTGTTGCGAATGTAGACTTTATGGTCGCGAATGATATTACTGCGCCAATAACTATTAACATACTTGAAGATATTAAAAATGCAAATATAAAGAATGAGCAAATTGCTCTTGTTCCCGATCATTTTACGCCGAATAAGGATATTAAATCCGCTGAAAACGTAAAAATGATTAGAGAATTTTCAAAAAAACATAAAGTTAAATACTTTTTTGATACAGGTAGATGCGGAGTGGAACACTGTATGCTGCCCGAAATGGGACTTATCGGCCCCGGTGATCTTGTAATAGGAGCAGATAGTCATACCTGTACGTACGGAGCTCTTGGATGTTTTTCAAGTGGCGTCGGAAGCACCGATCTTGCCGGGGCTCTCTTGACTGGCAAAATATGGCTGAGAGTTCCGGAAACCATCAAACTTGAATATAACGGTGAATTGAAAGAATGGGTTTATGGTAAGGACTTGATACTTATGACGCTAAAGGAGCTTGGGAATATTGCGGCAATATATAAATCTCTTGAATTCACGGGAAGTACGATTTCTAATCTAAGTATTTACCAGAGATTGACAATGAGTAATATGGCTGTAGAAGCCGGAGCCAAAAACGGCATATTCCCGCCGGATAAAATTACTGAAGCATACGTTAAAGATAGAGCAAAAAGAAGTTATAAAATGTACCAGAGTGATGATGATGCGGAATATTCTGATGTGCGTAAATTCGACGTTTCGGAACTTGACCCTCAAGTTTCCTTGCCGCATCTTCCTTCAAATGCGGAAAGTATAAAAAACATAGGAAAGATAGAAATCGATCAGGTATTTATCGGTTCCTGTACAAACGGCTGGTATGATGACCTTGAAATTGCAGCTAAGGTACTGAAAGGAAAGAAAGTAGCTCCCAGTACAAGACTGATAATTGCTCCTCCGACACCTGCAATTTATATGAAAGCCCTTAGAAACGGATTACTTGAGATTTTTGGGGAGGCAGAGGCGGTAATCGGCCCTCCGACTTGTGGTCCGTGTTTGGGCGGTCATATGGGTGTTCTCGCAGCAGGAGAAAGAGCTGTAGCTACGACTAACCGTAATTTTGTAGGTAGAATGGGGCATTACGAAAGCGAAGTTTATCTTTCTAATCCCGCAGTTGCGGCAGCTTCTGCTATTGCAGGCAGAATTGTACATCCCGAGGAGGTGTTGTGATGGATGAAATAAAAGGTAAGGTGTGGAAATTTGGAGATAATACTGATACCGACTTGATAATCCCTGCACGCTATCTCAACATGACGGATCCAGGGGAGCTGGCAGCACATCTTTTTGAACCGGTTCGCGGAGAACATTTCGATGAAATAGTCAATAAGGGTGACATCGTAGTTGGCGGCGATAATTTCGGGTGCGGTTCTTCAAGAGAACATGCGCCCATTGCTATAAAAGCAAGCGGTGTATCCTGTATTATAGCTAAAACATTCGCCAGAATTTTTTACCGGAATTCTTTCAACATAGGTCTTCCTCTGATAGTCCAACTTGAGGCAGCCGAGGAGATCAAAGAGGGAGATACTCTGGATATTAATCTCGAAGAAGGGCTGATAAAAAACGAATCTAGCGGTAAAGAATATTCTTTTCCATCGCTTGAAGGCATGATGGTTAACTTAATAAAATACAAAGGCTTAATGCCTTATATTTTAAATGAAGGTTATAACTAATTTGGTAAGTGGGGAGTATAAATGGATACCAGAAAAAACAACAAAGAAAAAGATCCGTGTAAATCTGTGTTAATCTGTGGCTAATTAATAGGGTGTGGAAGGGTTTTGTGTTCTCTGTGGCTCTGTGTGAGAATAATTTTTTAAAGGAGGGAAATTGAGAAGTGATTCAGTAAAAAAAGGTGTGGAAAGAGCGCCGACTCGTGCGCTTCTTTGCGGTTGCGGTTTTGATCCTATGGATATCGATAAGCCGTTTGTCGCGGTTGTTTCTTCGATTACCAATATAATACCTGGACATGTTCATCTTCGTGATATTCAAGAAGCGGTTATTAACGGTATTTATGCCGGAGGCGGAGTTCCTTTTTATTGTTCCGTTCCGGGTATATGTGATGGTGTCGCGATGGGGCATAGTGGAATGAGTTACAGTCTTCCTTCGAGGGAATTGATAGCAGATTCTGTCGAAACATTTGTGAACGCTCATCAGCTTGACGGTATTGTTCTTGTAACCAATTGTGATAAAATTACGCCGGGTATGCTTATGGGTGCGGGTCGCCTTCGTTTACCTTCGATAGTCGTGACCGGAGGTCCGATGCTTAGCGGCAGATATAAGATGAGAAAACTTTCTCTTGTCAGAGATACTTTTGAAGCAGTTGGGGCATATCAGGCGGGAAAAATTTCAGAAGAAGAGTTATATGCGCTTGAGAAAGAAGCCTGTCCCGGTGCCGGTTCCTGTCAGGGTTTGTATACGGCTAACACGATGGCATGCGTTACTGAAGCTCTGGGCTTGTCTCTACCGGGTTGCGCGACTAATTTGGCAGTTTCTGCCGAGAAAAAGAGGATTGCGTATAGATCGGGTGAAAAAATTGTTGAATTAATCAAGAAAAATATTACTGTTGATAAAATAGCTACAAAGGAAGCTTTTGAAAATGGTATCCGTATAGATATGGCTCTCGGAGGTTCTACAAATTCGGTTCTTCATATACCCGCGATTGCGCATGAATTTGGTGTCGATTTACCGCTCGAAATTTTCGACGAAATAAGTAAAGGTACGCCGAATATTACCAAAATCAGACCCGCGGGAGATTATTTTATGGAAGATTTGAATTACGCGGGCGGGATTCCGGCGGTTTTAAAATCACTTGAATCGAAAATAAATGATTGTACTACGGTAAGCGGTTTGACTACAAAAGAAATAGCCGAAAGCGCTGAAATTTATGATGATGATATAATAAGGTCAATTGACAATGCTTACAGTAAAGAAGGCGGCATTGCTATCTTAAGAGGTAATTTGGCACCAGGCGGTGCAGTTGTAAAACAATCCGCGGTCGATAAGTCTATGATGCAGTGTACAGGTACGGCAAGAGTTTTTAACTCGGAAGAAGATGCCAATAAGGCCATTTTAGGCGAAAAGATCAAAGCGGGCGATGTTGTCGTCATTCGCTATGAAGGTCCCAAAGGTGGTCCGGGTATGAGAGAGATGTTGAACCCCACTGCGGCAATTACCGGTATGGGTCTTGAAAAATCCGTTGCGCTTATAACCGATGGCCGATTCTCAGGCGGGACAAGAGGTCCTGCTATCGGTCATATATCTCCGGAAGCTTCGGTTGGCGGTCCAATTGGATTGATTAAAGAAGGAGATAAAATTAAAATAGATATTCCCGGAAGACGTGTTGATCTTTTGATAGACGACTCGGAATTCGAGAAGAGGAAGGCAGCTTTTAAACCGGTTAAGAAGGATATTCCACGCGGTTATCTACAAAGATATTCTAAAATAGTCAAGTCGGCAGGTGATGGCGCGGTATTTGAATAATCGAAGATTAGTATATTAGTTAATTGGTTTGCTCTGGAAAATTAAATATTAAAAATCAAAAAGCAAAATGACAGATAAAAATGCGAAAATTGAAAAATGAGGAAACAGAGAAATAGGAATTTCTAAACTAAATCTACCTTACGCAAAACTATTTAACAATTTCGCTTAAATCCCCTACTTTTATTAATTCCTTATCCCCTTTGACGACGCTTTTTGTGTTCGCGCGCACTTTCTAGAGTAAAAATTAAGTCCTCACCATCACCAATAGAGGGAATATATTGATACGTAGTGCGTGATTTGCAGAAGTGTTCTTCTATATCGCCGAGAAGTTTTTGAATCTTTTCCAGAATATTCTCAATATAAGTCCGACTAATACCGGGTAGAGGATTACGGTGATATTGAAGCGTAGTTGCAAGATCTTCATGTGCGAGAAGGCGATGCCGTACCTTTCGTAATGGCTTATAACAGTCCTTAAGTTCCTCCAATTCTGATTGCCATTTGTTAAATAGAGTCGTGTCTATGGAGAGTTGCAACTTATCTATCAAACAATCCAAAGATACATTTTTTTTACCACAAGATTCTTTAGGGTCCATGAGTCGAGAAATTGCGAGTATTACATCGTGACGCATAATACGATCCAATAATCCAAAAAATGAGGATGCGGCCCAGTTCAAAAGATCAATAAGCTCAGGAGAAGTCCCAAATAGGGATTTATAGTTTTGCCAACTCAAGTGCAAGTAAGCAACATTGGTCAAAAGCTCATAAAATAACTCTCCCGTTTCTTTTGGGAAGAGTGCATGCGTTTTTTCTCGAATCTCTTCTGGAGTCTGATATTTCTTCATTTTCTTATTCGTATTCATTTTATAGTAAAAATTTTAAAAAAGTCAATAGGCTATGTCTTGCAACGCTGTGAGTTGAGAATCATAAGTTGTAATTAAAAAAAATGTCGTAGCAGTATAATATAGATTGTAAACTCAATTCTAAAACCCCTTGACATCCTACCCCTTTTTGAGGTATATTGTGAAGGTGGAAGCAACAATTCAAAGTTTAAGAAGTGGCCACTATCGTTCTTGTTGTTAAGAAAAGATGAAAGATATTGCTTTTAAAGATAACACAATAGCGGAAGAGAAAGGATTACCTTATCCAATAGTATTATATCCCAAACATTATGGAGTATTTATAGGTTTTAAAAGAAATCTTACGGATTCACAAGTTTTTTTCTGCTCATGTTTTAAAGAAGCAATAGTAAATTATATAAAGCATCAACTGGAAAATCCTGGTATCGGAACCTATGGTAATGGTCAAAAAATATTCTTTTTGGATTATGGTCAGTTTCCAACGAGTTTTATTCAGCAGATAAAAAATTATCCACAAAACGATAAAATTGTGCAAATGTTTCACTTTGAAAACAAACTATGTCACGAATGTAATAATGCTACGCCATCATATAGATATTGCCACGAAATGTATGGCTCGGTTTTCAAACAAAATTATGGCTGGTACATTAAGAAGCATGCCTATGAATGGGGTATAATTGGAAATGAAGTTGATTTTAAATTATGCCCGGATGAAATCATAGACTTATTAAAGATAGAGCCTATAGAATACTTCAAGTTATTTCGGGAATTCTTATCAAATAAAAAGATAGAAAGAGCATTTGAATTACAGAGTAAATTTAACAAACAACAAAGGAAAATCTGGAATGTTATAGAAAATGAAGTTAGAGAAAGATTTGGACATAAGAAAATAGGAGAAGCATGGACTAGTGAAACAATTCTTTATTATATGATTGAAAAACTTTATCCGGAAAGAACTATATTTCGTCATTTTCGCCCAGAATTTCTGGAAGGATTAGAAATAGATATATTTATAAAAGAATTTAATTTAGGCATCGAATATCAGGGAATACAACATTATAAACCAGTAAAACATTGGGGAGGAGAAGCTGCGTTAAAAAAATTAAAAGAGAGAGATGATAAAAAGAAAAAAATCTGCGGATTACAAAATATAAGCTTGATTTACTTTAAGTATAATGAGGATTTAAGTGAGGAATTTGTTTCAAATAGACTTAAACAATATATTTAACAACATAAAATTCCTGTTAATCGTGTCCGTATCCTGTCTGATATTAGGGTTGTGGGATTGATTCCGAACAACACAAATATATTTTTTTCTTTGTGTATTAGCGTCTTTGTATGAGATTAATTTTGGGTTGTGGGTTGAGTATTAACAACAAATAATCTCTATTAGTTGTTATTTATTTTAATTTTTAAATTTTGATTTGTAATTTTACATTTTGATATTTGATTTTTACATTTTAGTGGCATTGCCGGGTTAGTTAGTTCTTACGAATAATTTCTTTATCTTCTCTGGAGGTTTTATTATGAATACAACGAGTACAAATAATGCCACTAATACAGTGCCTATGCGAAGGAGAGTTTGATTTACATCAGGGTATACCAATTTTTCGATATAATGGACAATAAAGGAGCCCGGATAAATACCCTCCGGGTTATATCTTACTCTTGATAAGTTTTCGAGTATAGTTAACGGACAAAATCTTCTTAGGAGCGTCAGTAATCCGACAAAAAGAATACCTGAAAGGTGAAGTGTTCTAAACAACCACCAATCAAAGATTTTTTTTCTGAAGAATCCGTATATGGTTAAAAAGAAACCCAGTAACATAAAAATTATCCAGATGAAATGTAAAACTACTATTATATCCGCGATTATTTTGTAAAACATAATATTTAAAGGCTTACAGCTGACCGCCGACGGCTGACAGCATAAAAAATATTTGTGTTATTTGTGCGATTCGTTGTTATTCTTAGTTTTGGAGGGGTATGGAAGTTTTTAAACACAAAAATGTATTTTCCTTTTTTGTTCTCTGTGAGTTTGTTTTTTCTCTGTGTTCTCTGTGGTAAAATTGTTTTTTTGGTGGTGGGGGTTTAGTTTAAACAACAAATTTGTTCTTTGTGCGCTTTGTGGTTCAAATATTTTTTTCATCTAAAAGTACTGCTACATATGGTAATTCGCGGAAGAGATTATCGTAATCCATACCATATCCAACCACGAATTTATCGGGAATTTCAAAGCCCACGTAGTTAGCTTTAAATTCGTTTATTCTTCTTTCAGGTTTATCAAGAAAAACACAGGTTTTTATAGCCGCCGGTTTTTTCTCCTGAAAATATTCCTTTGTAAGAGCCAATGTTCTGCCTGTGTCGAGTATATCATCTACAATTAAAACCCACTTATTTTCAATATCGGTTGTAATATCTCTCAGCATTTTCAGTTCTCCGGAAGATACTTTACCGGAACCATAGGATTCGACAGTAATAAAATCCAAAGAAGGGTGTATATTATGAATATTAAATAGTCTCAATAGATCCGATAAAAAGATAAAACTTCCTTTTAAAATACCTATTACAAAAAGTTCCCTGCCTTTACTATCTTCCGCGATTTCTTTTACAAGCTCCTTTACTCGAGTGGCTATATCTATTTCGCTTATTAGTGTTTTAAACTTCATTTCTTTTATATTTTTCATATTTAGTAGTCTTTTCTATCATTTTAGGATTACAAATATAAATGTCAAGAGTGTAGGGCGTGTTGCCCAAATAGAAAAAACATAGAAAAAGGGTTCACATTTCTGCTTTTTAATGTATATTTATCATTAAGAATCAAGTAAATATAAGTATTTCCGATGAAAAATATATATTAAGGAGGTAGCTTATGATGGGTGAAAAAGAGGATGATAATAGTAAATTGTATTATTATGGTTTCAGTTTGTCCGAACGTATTCCTAAGGATCATCCTTTGCGTATAGTAAAGAAAGCAATAGATTTCAAATTTGTATACAAGGAAGTAAAAGATAAATATGGTAGGAAGGGAAACATTTCAGTTCCACCACCTATAATATTAAAGATGATGTTTTTATTGTTCTTCTATAATGTTTCCAGTGAGAGAGAGTTAATGCGTACGATTCCCTTAAGGTTAGACTGGTTGTGGTTCTTAGGATATGATATAGATCATGAAGTACCACATCATAGTGTACTTTCTAAAGCGAGAAAGAGATGGGGTGAGGAATTGTTCTATAAGTTTTTCGTGAGGATAGTAGAGCAGTGTATGGAAGCCGGTTTGGTAGACGGGGGAAAGATATTTATGGATTCATCCCTTATAGACGCGAATGCTTCAAATAAATCAGTAGTAGACAAACAGTCAGTAGAGAAATATGCTAATAAACATTATAGGGAGTTAGAGGATAAATTGGAAGAAAAAGATGAGAGATATATATCCACAACAGATCCCGACGCCGGGGTTGTAAAATTCAGCAGTGGAAAAGCGAAACCGAGGTATAAAGAGCACCGATGTGTAGATGAGAGATTTGGGGTAATAACATCCAGTATAACAACTTCCGGTACGGTAGATGACGGAAAAATGTTCGAAGAATTAATAAATACACATGAAGAGAATACAAACAAGGAAGTAAAGACAGTAGTAGGTGACAGCAAGTATGGGACAGTAAACAATTATTTAAAGTGTAAAGACAGAGATATAAAACCACATTTGAGGGATTTAAAATCCACACAAGAGAAGGGGAGGAAGAAGAAAGGAATATTTTCTGAAGACGAGTTCAAATATGACGCGGAGACAGATACTTTCATATGTCCTGACGGAAAGAAATTAAGAAAAAGAACTTATCATAAGAATAGAGGCAAATGGGAATACATGAGTTCTAAAGAGGATTGCGAGGAATGTCGATTGCGAGGTAAATGTACAACTTCAAAGTCCGGGGTTCGAACCGTTCATCGGTATAAAAGACAGGAAGAATTAGATGAGATGAGGGCAGAGGCTTCCGGTCCAAACAGTAAACGAGATTTAAAGAAGAGATGGTCTTTAATGGAGAGATCTTTTGCTGATGGTTCTAATTTACATGGATTAAAGAAGGCAAGATGGAGAGGGTATTTTCGTATGCAAATACAAAATCATATGATATCAGCGGTACAAAACATAAGAATCCTCATAAAGCATACCTATCTAAAAGCGAATAGTGGAATGATAATGAAGGAAAAACCAAGAAAAAACAATATAATCAACCTTAATTTTATCTCATTTTCGTATATTTTTCAGATCTGGTTTAAATTAAATAAAAAACTTAGGATTTACAAACTATGCGGCATTACAATCTGAATATTTGCCCTTCGGGCAACACGCCCT
>Ga0307439_1000387_pt1 | contig 31278 bp, 23 predicted proteins | sample SalMarWE160490MG_FD_202142 | JGI IMG/M metagenome (GOLD analysis project Ga0307439, IMG submission 202142) | Salt marsh sediment microbial communities from the Plum Island Ecosystem LTER, Massachusetts, United States - WE1604-90 | ecosystem: Environmental > Aquatic > Marine > Intertidal zone >... | reverse complement strand
AGGCCTCGTGGTGTATCTACAGCAATACCGAGATGTACTCTGTGAAATGTTCTTATTCTGTCATCAAGGAAATGGCTGTTGGCATCAGGGAATTTCTGTAATGCTCTGATCACACACCAGCATATCATATCATTAAGGGTTATATCCTGTTTTCCGGTTCCATTAGCCAGATTATCTTTTATTTTTTTTCTTGCTTCCAGCAATTGACGCACATCAGCACTCATGTGATGGGTAAGCTGGGCTGAATTCTGCAGGGATGAATGCATTGATCTTGCTATCAGCCTTCGGACATTTGTTAACGGTTGTTCAGTATATTCATAACCTGGCTTAGCTGCTCCGGCTTCCTGAACCGCTGTTCCTTCCAATGCTCTTTCAATGTCTCTGACAATGATTCTCCCCTGTGGACCTGATCCTGTTAGCTCCTTGTAGTTAAGACCTGTTTTCTCAGCCATGTGTTTAGCCCGGGGAGATATTCTGATTCTAAGATCTACAGACGGATGATCAGCAATTTCCGTTCCGCCAGCGGAGGGGGGGTGCTCAATGGAAGCCTTTGAAACAGGTGTTGAGATTGCTGATTCAGCAGTAACTTGTTTCCCCGGATGAAATGACTCTGTATTTTCTCCGCTTGCTCCAATCACTGCGACATTTGCCAGGACAGGCACTTCATCTCCGTCGTTGAAAAAGATCTCCAGTATAGTACCATCAGCAGGAGATTCAAAATCAAATGCAGCTTTGTCGGTTTCATAGGAAAACAAAATATCTCCTGTAGTAACTGCATCTCCTTTCTTTTTGAACCATTTTGTTATGATACATGTCTCGACTGATTGCCCCTGTTTTGGCATTATTACAGGTATTGCCATTGTTGGTTATTGGTTATTGGTTATTGGTTATTTGTTATTGCTTTGCCCGCCATAGCTTCAGCGAAGGCGGAGTTATTGTTTTGCCCACCGAAGCCTTGTCGCTTACGCTCCATAGCTTCAGCGACGGAGCGGCGAAGGTGGAATTATTGGTTACTGGTTGTTAACTTGTTATGATAGGTGAAATAAATATTTTAGTGACATGGTATAAAAATATTAATAATCAACATATACAAAAATATATTAATTAACTTGTATTTACAAGTAAAATTAAATATATTTGAAAAAATATTTTTTATGGGTAAGGAAAGAGCAATTCCTCAACACAGGAAGCTTTATGAGATTCTTCGTAAACACATAATGGATGGCGTATATAAAGAGGGAGATCTCTTACCATCAGAAAATGAATTATGCCAGTTGTATGGAATGACCCGGCCAACAGTCAGGCAATCATTAAGTAATCTGGCCGGTGGCGGCTATATAAGAAAGCATCAGGGGAAGGGAAGTATTGTTCATAATCTCCCGAGAGAGATAGGAATCCTTTCAGTATCAGGGACTACATCAGCAGTGGGGAGCAGGAATTTGAGAACCAGGATCATAGTAAAGCCGAAGCTGATACCTTGGCCTGATGATTTCATGTTTCCATTATCGGAACTGGAAAAGGAATCAGGATGTATATACATGGAAAGGGTCAGGCTACTCGATGGTATTCCTATCTTTTATGATATTAGTTATATAGCTAATATCAATCTGCCACGAATAACTTCAAGACAATTCGAAAACAGATCACTTTTTAAAATACTGCGGGATCATTACCATGTTGAAATAACAGGTGGAGAACAAAGGATTAAAGCTATTCCTGCAACTGCAAAGGCAGGCAGGTTTCTTAAGTTAAAGAAGGGACAGGCAGTGCTTCATCTGGAAAGGAAAATGGAAACCAACAATAATGGACTGTATCTTTATTCGTCTATTTTCTGTAATACAGAGAAGTATTCTATTTTCGGGAGGTTTTAATCCCAAAGGCCAATGTCATCTATATTCATTAGCAAAAATCCTACCTGCGTTTAAGAGACCTTCCTGTAAATGAAATATCAGACAGTGTTTTAATTGTAAAAACTCGAATTTGAAAAAACTGTTATGTAAAATAAAAATCTTAATTTTATATTCCATAAATACAGGATAAATTACTTGTATATATCTACTAAATATTTTTACATTAACCTGACAATAAAAAATTTAACTTATGGAAAATCAAAAAAAACTATGGACAAGACGACGGTTTCTTGGTTCCGCTGCAGCCGGAATGGCTGGTCTGGTAATAATTCCACGTCTGACAACCTCCTGTAAGAGCAAAGGTGCTGCTGATACTGATATCAGGTTGGGATTTATCGGCCTGGGCAGACAGGCAATGTTTCTGCTTAATGGATTTATTCAGATTGAGGGAGTAAAAGTGTTGGCGGGGTGCGATGTTTATGGCATTAAGCGCAAGCGTTTTGAAAAAAGAGTAAATGACTTCTATGCTAACGCAGGTAAGGAAGTAGAGATCAGTACTTATGAAAAGTACCCGGATCTGCTTGCGAGAGAAGATATTGATGCTGTGGTAATTGCAGTGCCCGATCATGCTCATGCAATGATAGCTATTGCTGCATGCAAGGCCGGAAAAGATGTTTATCTGGAAAAACCGATGACTTTTACCATTAAGGAGGGACAGGAACTTAAAAGAGTTGTTCGTGAAACTGACAGGATACTCGGAATTGGCAGTCAGCAGCGTTCAGACGCCAATTTCCAGCACGCTGTTAACCTTGTTCAAACAGGTGCTCTTGGAACGATTTCACGAGTAAATGCTTATGTAGGAGCTCCACCAATACCTTATGATCTTCCGGAAGAACCAATACCGCCAGATCTGAACTGGGATCTATGGCTTGGACCGCTTCCTGAAACAATTCATTTTAATAATGATCTGAATCCACCGATCTCTCTTGATCCTGAAGAGAATGAAAAAATATGGGGTGCATGGCGCTGGTACAAAGAGATGGGAGGAGGATTTACGACTGACTGGGGTGCACATATGTTTGACATAGCCCAGTGGGGACTCGGGATGGATAGAAACGGTCCCGTAGAAATTTCACCAATTGGTGACGGAACCGAATTTATGATGTTTAAGTATGCCGATGGAGTAGTAATGACCTCGGAACCATTCGATGAAAAATTGACAAAAGGGGTTAAGTTCTGGGGTGAAAACGGATGGATTGAGGTAGCAAGAGGGTATTTCAATGCTTCTGATCCTAAATTCAATGCTCCGGAAACACAGGCAGCTGATGAAATTGAAGGTCCTTATGAAACCAGAATACCTCATCAGGTTAATTTCATTGAAGCGGTTCGTTCACGGATCGATCCGGCTGTTCCTGTTGAAATAGGCCATAGCAGCTGTACTGTCTGTACACTTGGGAATATAGCATGTGACCTGAAGAGGACAATTAATTGGAATCCCGAAACAGAGACATTCATTGATGATACAGATGGTGCTGCAACAAACCTTTTACATTACGAGTACCGCAGCCCCTGGAAACTGGTATAGTTTTTATGCTTCCATTTGAATCCCTCCACTGCAGCAAGATCTGATGAAGACCAGGCTGCTGTGATTTCACCGGAAATTAAGATGGAAGGCAATAAAGCAAAAAAAAGAGGCTGTAAATACTGTCAGCCTCTTTTTTAATGTTTTCAAGTAAGATCAATCCAATCTTTTAACTTTGATAGCAACCGGTCCTTTCTCCCTTATTTCGACTTCAAATTCAACTTCCTGACCGGCCTCAAGCTCTGTATGAGAAACCTCTAATCCTGAACGATGGATAAAAATATCCTTTTCATCTTCGGTCTGAATAAATCCATAACCTTTAACTCTGTCATACCATTTTACAGTGCCTTTCATAATCTTCAATTTTTATTTCCTACCCTCAGTCCTCACTTCTTCTTTCTCCGCCACCCCGGCGGTTGTTATCTCCGCCCCTGAAATTACTTCTTCTGTCAGATCTTTCAATAGATTCGTTAACGATGATGTTTCTTCCGCTAACTTCAGTTCCGTTAAGTCCTTCGATAGCTTTTTTTGCTTCAGCCTCATCAGGCATTTCGACGAAACCGAATCCTTTACTTTTCCCGGAGTATTTATCAAAAATGATTTTTACACTGGCGACTTCGCCATACTCTTCGAAAATTTCTCTTAATTCTGTTTCATTCATTTTAAAATTAAGACTTCCTACATAAATGTTCATAATGCAATAATTAAAGTAAATAATACAGTAACAAAGGTCATATTATTTTTTGATAACTAAAAATAAAACGTCACGATATGTTGGAATTTAATGGTTTTTTATTATAAAAGGATTATTTAAATCCGGTTATTGACATCATTTGCAGTACAATATGTTTTAAATAGTCTTATGACCAAAAATTCGTAATATCATTCGATATAACAACGATGTTTATATTTTGTTCTATCATTGCCTTATTTTTGCTTACTCTATTAGACTTTACAAAACATCACTCCTTCATTCTACTTTCTGTTCCTTATATAGATATACTTGATTCCGCTTTGGCCAGAATCCCTTTCATCTATCACAAAATCAAGTGATTTGATTAAAGGTGTAAGCTTTGTGAATCCAAAATTCCTCGGATCAAAATCCGGTTGTTTTTTCAGGATCAGGTTACCGACATCTCCAAGGTATGCCCATCCATTTTCATCTGCCAGATCATTTATTGAGGATGCGATCAATTGTCTGGCCTTTTTGGTCTGGGCAAGAGATTCATTCTCTTCATTTTTCTTTTTTGAAGAAGAAGGTTTTCCTCTTTTTTTCTTGTCTGCAAATGATTCAGAACCTGAGGATGAAGTGCTTAAAATTTCAAGATAGATGAATTTATCGCAAGCAACTATAAATGATGATGGTGTCTTTCTTTCTCCAATTCCAATCACCTTCATTCCAGCCTCTCTTAGTCTTGTTGCCAGCCTGGTAAAATCGCTGTCGCTCGATACAAGACAAAAACCATCAACTTTACCTGAATAGAGAATATCCATGGCATCTATTATCATGGCTGAATCGGTGGCATTCTTACCTCTGGTATAACTGTATTGCTGCACGGGTGTTATAGCATTCTCAAGGAGAACCGATTTCCAACCTGATATAGTTGGCTTGGTCCAGTCACCATAAATCCTTTTAAATGTTGGTGTTCCATACTTTGCGATTTCTTCCAGCATCCCTTTAACATTACCGGAGGGTATATTATCGGCATCAATAAGGACCGCGAGCATTAAATCATTCAGTGTTTGCATAACTCTTCTTTAAACAATAATAACGAAATGCAATTTACTCTTTTTTAGGGGAAACCTTTTTCAGATCAATACTTTTTTGTATCTTGCTGTTTTAGATTCAATTAATTCCTGATTATTTTATACTTAAGTCAATTATGACTGATTTTTTATTAAAAGAAGAGAGCCTCGCTGTCTTTTCTATTATGTCGGTGGTGATCCTCTTTTACTTATATTATAAAATAACTGCTCAGAGAATTTTTTATAATCTGCTAAACAGGATCGTGCCCAATACTATATCAAGAATGAGTGTCGTGTATGTTGCAGAGAAGCTTGCCGGGATTCTTATGACCGGGGTGTTCCCGTTTATTATATTTATCATAGTTCTTAAGATTGAACCTGAAAGAGTCGGTTTGAAAATTGGCAGAACCAGTTCCTACTGGTATTTTTCATATCTTCTGCCGTTAGCTGCGGTTTTTTTCTCATTTATTGCATCAAGAAATCCGAAATTCTGGGCTACCTCTCCTCAACTAAGAGTTAAAAACTGGCACACCCGTCATATTTTTCTTTCTATAATCTTCTGGTTTGTTTATATATTTGGTTATGAGTTTTTCTTCAGGGGAGTTCTTTGGTTCTTATGTTATAATGCTTTCGGATTCTGGAGTGCCCTCCTGATAAATATTATCCTTTATTCAATCATTCATCTGCCCAAAGGAATTTTTATGGTAACCGGCTCTGTGCCTCTGGGGATAGTTTTTTGTTGCCTGAGTTCACTGACAGGTTCTTTTTATCCGGCATTTATTATACATGCCAGTATGGCAATAACCACTGAGCTATCTTCAGTTTATCATAATCCTGAATTTAAATTATTTGTGAGAAAAGTAACTATTGTATGAGAATTTTCATTACAGGAGGCACGGGATTTATAGGTAAAAGCCTGACAAAAAGGCTTTTAGATGAAGAAAACGAAGTAGTGCTTCTTCTGCGTAATCCTGCAAAAGCAAGCCAGTATCCTGGAGGGATCTCTTTTGTACAGGGTGATCTGTCCAGTGAAGACGCATTACTGGAAGGGATGAGAGATTGTGACCTTGTTTTCCATATGGCTGCCTATACAAAACCTTGGGCGAAAGATCCCGGGATAGCTTACAAAACAAATGTTGAGGGAACAGTTAATGTTCTGGAAGCTGCAATAAAAAGAGGAGTAAAAAAAGTAATACTGACCTCAACAGGCGGAACAATGGGGTTTTCAAACGAGAAACGGTTAGTTAACGAAATGACAAATCCTGATCCTGAATTTCATACGGTATATGAAAGAACCAAAGCTGAGGCTGAAAAGAGAGCCATTGAATACAGTCTCAAAGGACTTCATGTGGTTATAGTAAATCCGACAAGAGTTTTTGGGCCAGGAGAACTTACTAAAAGTAATTCTGTAACCAAAATCATCAAATTGTACCTCCGCGGAGTATGGAGGATTATTCCAGGAAACGGACATACTATTGGAAATTATGCTTATATCGATGATGTTGTTGAAGGACATCTTCTTGCTGTATATTCAGGCGCTAACGGTGAACGATATATTCTGGGAGGGGAAAATCTATCTTATAAAGAATTTTTTGGAACAATAGGGGAAGTGGCCGGCAAAAAAAGACGATTGATAAATCTCCCGTTACCTTTGCTAAAGATCATAATTAAGATTACTTCCGGGTTAACAAAAATTACAGGACTTCCTCCTGCCATGACACAGGACTGGTTAGATAAATATCTGGAAGACTGGATTATATCAAGTGAGAAAGCAGAATCACAGTTAGGTTATAAAATAACTCCATTCAGGACAGGAGTAGAGAGGACAATTATCTGGTTAAACTCAGGGGGAAATAAAAATGAATAAAGATTTTTATGCTGTTGTTACAGGAGCAAGCAGCGGAATAGGTAAAGCTATTGCATACAAGCTGGCTGTTATGGATTTCAATCTTATACTGCATTCACTGCCTGATCAGGGCCTCGGAAATTTTTGTAATGAACTGGCATCTACTTTTAAGATCAAAGCTTTACATTATGAAGGCGATCTGACAGTAACAAACGGGCCGGAATTATTTTACGGATATGTAAGAAGTAAAGGTTGCCAAGTCACTATACTGGTCAACAATGCAGGTATCGGATTTGAAGGACCTATTGACACTTACTCACCTGTCCAGATTGATAATATGATTCTCCTTAATATCAGGGCATTAACTCTTCTGACCTTTTATTTTATTTCCGAGTTAAAGAAGCATGAAAAATCCTATATTTTAAATATCAGTAGTTTTGGATGTTATCTTCCAACAGCATACAAAAGCATTTATCTTGCATCAAAATCATACATTTATTATTTTACCAGGGCACTTGAATCAGAATTAACAGGGACTAATCTTCAGACATGTGTACTTATACCAGCTGCAGTCAGAACAAACAAAGTCGTGCTTGATCGTATTACCCGCAACGGATGGTTTTCAAAGAAATCGGCTCTTGATCCTGAAGAAGTTGCCATAATAGGGCTTGAAGGGATGTTTAAGGGAAGAAAAGTAATAATTCCAGGCTCATTAACCAATCTTTTCTTCTATGTTGGTATGTTCTTACCAGAAGGAATAATGCTCTTAATTACACGTCACATCTTCCGCAATTACAGGCAGATAGTATAATTCAGAGAAGGTTTATCATGTCAGGCACTAAAATTTAGTTAAAAATATTATTAAATTTGCCAGACCTTTTAAGGGATTGTTATACAAATCAAAACCAATCAATATGGGAAAAGGTGATAGAAAAACCAGAAGAGGTAAAATTATACTGGGATCTTATGGAATCAGGCGCCGGAGAAAAAAAAATCATAAAGGTGAGGTGAGTCCGGTCAAAATAAAAAAAGAAAAAGAACGAAGAGCAAAGAAACCTTTGAAGGAGAAGAAAGAAGCAAAAGAAGTTACAGAAGTAGCAGGTGTAAGTGAGATTGCAGATTCCCGGGAAGTTAAAAAGGTTATTGATCCCCAAAGTGCAGAGGCCGTCAAACCTAAAAAAGAAACCAGAGCTGTAAAAAAAGAAACCAAAGCTGTAGAAAAAGAAACTAAAACCGCAAATAAGGAAAAAGAGAAAAAACCATCAAAAGCAACGAAAGCAGTTAAGAATTCGAAAACTGTCAGGAAGTCAAAAGAGAAAGATTCAGTAAAACCCGTGAACGATAAGAAGAGTGAGGGTAAAATAGAATCTTAAATGGATTATTAACCTGTTTCCGGATTTCTGAGAGGCAGGGATTAATGGTTGCCGGTTGCTTTTTAGTTACTCATCACCCACTATTCACCTCTCATCTTTTGCAGTCGGCAGCCCTCAGCCCTCAGCCCTCAGCCCTCAGCCCTCAGCCCTCAGCCCTCAGCCCTCAGCCCTTAACTATAAGCCAGTTATAATCCTCCGGGTCGATTTGGGTATTAATAATAACAGGTTCACTGGATGAAAGTGCGCTATTTACAGCCAATCGCATCGAGTCATTTGAATTTGCATTCAGTACTTTAATTCCCAGAAAAATACTTGAATGAAAAAGCTCTCCCTTATAAAGAATTGTTCCATTGGGCGGTATTTCCTGCCATGTTTGCTTTAGCCTGATCAGGTTGAGTTCACCGTCGGAGAAAACTACTATAATAACCGGCAGTCCCAGTCTTCTTGCCGTAATAATTTCACCCGCCGTCATCAGGAATCCTCCATCACCGGTAATGCATACGACAGGTTTTTCAGGATTGTGTAGCTGAGCAGCAATTGCAGCGGGTATACCAAATCCCATTCCGGACCATCCGTTTGTTATAATTAATTTACCTTTTCCGTAGGTTTTCCAGTATTGACCAGTCAGATGAAGATGGGAACCAACATCTGCTGTTACAATGGTATCGGCAGGCAACTCTTCCTGTAATATGCTAAGTGCAGTGACCGGGCCAAAATGATTTGTGAAACCATTAAAAACTGCAAACATTTCATCCTTGATACCTGTGATCAGTGCCTTCTCATAAAGAAGTGAACCCGCATTGATATTGTTAAGAATATTAAACCATTCCTCCGGCTTGCCGGTAAATCTAGCGATCTCTCCTTTTACCGGCATATCTGATTCCTTTGTGTCAAAATGAACAAGTGGAACATCGGGCATCCATGATTCGTAGTTATATTCAACCTGATCATATCCCAGACCAATTACCAGATCTGTTTTCTCGTAGATCTCTTTGAGGTAATCGCTTAATGAATGAAACAAAACACCTGCATATGAGGGATGATCTTCCGGAATAATTCCTTTGGCCATTGGGGTTATAACAACCGGAATACTGTAATGATCCAGAAATTCTAACAGTTTCTTCTGTATCCCAAGTCTGTAAGATGAGAGTCCGACTGCAAGTAATGGTCGCCTGCAGCTTTGAAGATGTGTCACAATACTGGCGGTATCGTTTGAGTAGTCATTTCGTTCTTCCCCGTTGCTGTTATAAGTCGACTCATTTATCTCAATATTAGCTATATCGGATGGAAGGCCAATATGTACCGGGCCGGGGTATTCTTTAGTACAGATAGCAATAGCTGCTGAGAGAACCTCCTGCGCATTTTCGGGAGTCATCCTCATGGTGGATTTAGTGACAGGTTTAAAAAGTTGCTGATGATCGATATTCATCTGAGTTGTGCGGCTGATCATTTTATCATCCATCTCGTTGGTCAGAAGAATAACAGGAGATCTGTCAAGAAGTGCTCCTCCGGCGCCAGTGGTTATATTTGTTGCACCCGGACCATATGTAGCATGACAAACTCCAGGAATACCGGTAAGTCGTGCTGAAACATCAGCCATTATTCCTGCAGAGGCTTCATTTGCTGTGAGTACAAACTCTATCCCGGCAGACCTTAATGCTTTGATATACGGTATTGAAGGCCCTCCCGGTATGCCGAACACATATCTTACTCCGATATTAAATAAGTGATTTGCAATATAATCTGCAATTTTCATTAGAATATTTATAATATACTAACAAAGCTATTAAATAACTTTTGTGGCCGGTGTCTGTTTGTTTAATAAAAATATTAAAACCGGTAAATATTGTTAAATAATATTAAAGCAGTACAGAAGTATTCAATTTAGGTTAAATTTATCGCGATAATTCATGCCAAATTAACATAAGTGAAGATGAAGACTAATTATATTATGAGTCTGGTTGTGTTTTTAACTCTGTCCTGTTTTTCAGCCGGAATTTCGTGGTCACAGATCTCTCCTGACCTGTACAAGAAAGCTGATGATCTTAGCCGGCTTACCTCAGACAAAGTATATTACAGCAACATCAGACCTGTCTGGATTGGTACTACGGGTATGTTTCTATACGAAAATTTTACGCCTGAAGGAAAGGAATATATCATAGTAAATCCTCTCAATAAAACGAAAAGGCAGGCATTTGACCAGAAAAGGTTTGCTGCTGCATTTGAAGCTGCTACCGGGCAAAAGGCAGAAGTGGGGAAATTACCGATCAGGAATATCACCTTTACAGACAGTCGGAGAAGTTTTGCCTTTGTTTATGATAATTATAACTGGATATGCAGTCTTAAAGACTACAGAATAACAAAAAGAGACAGGGTAACAGAAAGAAGAAGGACTTCCAGATGGGCATGGGGTTTCCGGGATGAACTTACAAACGATCCTGTGATTTCACCCGACAAGAAGTGGACTGCATTTATAAAGAATTATAATGTGTATATAAAGTCAAATGAAGACAATAAGGAATATCAGCTAAGCTATGATGGTGCTTTAGGGGAATATTATTCGTCATTTATCAGATGGTCTCAGGATTCAAAAAAAATTGTTGCTTACAGGGTTAAGATTGCAGAGAAGCATATTATTCATTATATCGAATCTTCTCCTGAAGACCAGTTACAACCTAAACATTATTCGTATGAGTACCAGAAACCAGGAGATGCTATACCACAAAAATACCCTCAGCTATTCGATGTTGAATCCAGGAAACATATCAAGGTTGATGACACACAGATACCTTACCAGTATTCTATTAATAATATTGTCTGGAGCAAGGATAACAGTTATTTTACATTTGAATACAACAAAAGGGGGCATCAGGTTTACCAGGTGATTAAAGTGGATTCAAAAACCGGGGATTTCAGAGTATTAATAAATGAGACTTCACCAACTTTTATTGATTACAGTGGCAAGAAGTACAGGCATAATATTGAAGAAACCGGTGAAATAATCTGGGCTTCAGAAAGAGATGGGTGGAATCATCTGTATTTATATGATTCAGGTACGGGGGAGGTTAAAAACCAGATAACAGAAGGAAATTGGGTTGTAAGAGGAGTGACACATGTTGATGAAAAGAAAAGACAGATTGTGTTCGAAGCAAGCGGAAAGGAGCCCGGTGATCCTTATTTTATTTATTATTACCGGATTAATATGGATGGAACCGGACTTATACGTCTTACTGAAGGTGTAGGCACTCATGATGCCAGTTTTTCTCCCGATAAAAAGTATTTTATCGATACATGGTCGAGAGTTGATTCCCCTCCTGTTACTGCCCTGAGAGATGCTGAAGACGGCTCCCTGATCATGGCTATTGAAAAGGCTGACATAACTGAACTGGTGGCTACGGGAATCAGGCTTCCCGAGGTTTTTGTTGCTAAAGGCAGGGATAATATAACTGATATCTGGGGTATAATAATAAGACCTACCAATTTTGACCCGTTAAAGAAATACCCAGTTATTGAATATATTTATGCCGGACCTCACAGCAGCCATGTTCCCAAAAGCTTCAGACCCTTTTTTGGTGAGATGCATCAGCTTGCAGAACTTGGATTCATTATTGTTCAGATTGACGGGATGGGAACCTCTAATCGCTCCAAAGCATTTCATAATGTCTGCTGGAAGAACCTGAAAGATGCCGGTTTCCCCGATAGAATACTCTGGATACAGGCAGCAGCCGGAGAATATCCTTATATGGATATTGAGAGAGTTGGAATATATGGTGGGTCAGCAGGAGGACAGAATGCAGCAGGAGCAGTTCTCTTTCATCCTGAATTCTATAAAGTAGCTGTTGCAGCCTGTGGTTGCCATGATAACCGGATGGATAAAATGTGGTGGAATGAACAGTGGATGGGCTGGCCAGTAGGAGAGGAGTATGCTTTGTCGTCGAATGTAGAAAACGCATGGAAACTGAAAGGTAAATTGCTCCTTATAAACGGGGAGATGGACAATAATGTTGATCCTGCATCTACAGAACAGTTGGTCAATGCATTAATAAAAGCTAACAAGGAATTTGAATATGTATTTGTTCCTGGCGCAAGACATATCAGCAATGGTGGCACTTATGGTTCACGAAAGCGCCGTGACTTTTTTATAAAGCATCTTCTTGGTTTTGACCCCCCTGACTGGAATATTGTGGAAGAATAAATTTTTTTTCTGATATTTGCCGCCAAATTATTTCTGATTGTTTAGTAAGGGAAACACAATTTTCTGGGCAATTGTTACTTGTTTGTTATGGTCAACTGCCTATGCGGGAATTAAACTTGGATTGCAATATGATACTCCCCTGCATTTTGCGGGAAGCAGGTTCATCATTGCCGGTCTGATCATTTTACCGTTTACAGTAAAACCCGCAGCCTATTTCAGAATGATTAGAAAGCACTGGAAAATTGTTGCATGGGTCACAATCTTGCAGACATTGATAAACTATGTTCTTTTCTATCTTGGGATGGACATTGTTCCAGGTGCCCTTGGTGCGGTAATCGTTGGTTCTCAACCTCTCGTCACGGCACTGATTGCAGCAACGATGCACAGAGAGGACAAACTTACAAAAGGTAAGATTACTACAATCACTTTTGGTATTGCGGGAGTTATACTGATAAGTGGCGGCAGACAGGTCTTTAAGCTGGGGAGTACAATTGAATTGCTTGGCATTACATTAATTCTTGGTGCCAATACTGTTACTGCAATAAGTAATGTTCTGGTATCCTTAAAGAGTAAAGGGATGAATCCTTTTGTTCTGAGCTCTTCCTCATTATTTACCGGCGGACTGCTAATTTTTATTCTGGCAATTCCTATTGAAGGAATGCCGGCCGGACCATTGCCGCTGGAATACTGGCTTGTCCTTTTATGGCTTGGTTTTATGGCAGCTATCGCATTCTCTCTGTGGTTTACACTGCTTCAAAGACCGGGTGTTAAAGTGTCTGAACTGAATCTCTGGAAATTTATTATTCCCGTTGTGGGGGCAATCCTGAGCTGGGTACTTGTTCCCGGCGAAAAGCCCGAGTGGATTACTATCAGTGGAATGGTAATAATTACTGTATCTTTGATATTGTTTTTTATAAGCAACAGAAAAGCTGAGGTAGAGCAACAACCATCTGTTAAGAAATGAAAAAAAGGATCACTGCTTTCAGCCTTTATGTATTGTTCTGGTTGATATTTTTTGCAACTGCCAGACTGATCTTTATTTTAACTCAGCATAAAGAGGCTTTTCAATACAATGCCGGAAGTCTTGCTGCAACTTTTGCTCATGGCATTAAACTCGACATATCAGCAACAGGGTATATTTTAATAATCCCAATTCTCCTCACTATTCCCGGTATATGGTTTACAGGTAACTGGTACAGAATTTTTCTTAAATATTACACTTATCTTCTTGTAATTATCTCTGCAGTTATCATTATATCTGACACTGTTCTTTACAAGTATTGGGGCTTCAGAATGGATCATACACCTCTGATATATCTTAAAACCCCAAAAGAGGCAGCTGCTTCATTAAATGCAATTACAATAGCAGCAGTTTTTATAGCTATTATCATGATCACAGGGCTGTTTATTTTCCTTTATAATAAATTAATTGATATCCGGTTCAAAGGATTTGAGCGGATCCGTATGTGGCCACCTGCGGTTCTCTTTTTTTTGATACTGTGCGGAGCATTGATTATCCCGATAAGAGGAGGTTTCGGGATAGCACCTATAAATGCAGGGACAGTCTATTTCAGTGAAAACATGTTTATTAACCACACATCCATAAATGTAGTATGGAATGTTGGCAGCTCGCTGGTAAACAGTAACCCTGCCACAAATCCCTATGAGTTCGGAAATATTACTGAAGCCCGGTCTTTGACCGATACTCTTACTTCAATTAAAGGTTTTCCTGATAAAGTGCTGAATAATAGCAGACCCAACATCCTTTTTATTGTACTGGAGAGCTTCGGGAACTCACTTATTGGTCCGTTAGGAGGAGATACCCTGACGACTCCTGAATTTAACAGGTATGTTGATGAAGGAATCCTTTTTACCAATTTCTATGCCTCCGGTAACCGGACTGATAAAGCTCTGCCCGCCATTCTTAACGGTTACCCTGCCCAACCGGCTGCCTCAATTATCAAAGAACCTAAGAAAGCTCAATCATTGACGAGTATTGTCAAAATATTCAGGGATTTAAATTATAACTGTTCTTTCTGGTATGGTGGTGAAATAAATTTTGCAAACTTTAATTCTTTTGTAATTGGTTCAGGATTCCAGCAGATTGTGACCATGGATAATTTTGATCCTGAAAATTATAACTCCAAATGGGGTGTCCATGATCATGTTCTTTTTGAGACATTTATAGATTCAATGGCAATAGTGCGAGAGCCCTTCTTCAAAATTGTTCTTACCCTGTCGAGTCATGAACCTTTCGAAGTACCAATGTCGCCGGTTTTTGAGGGCAGGGATGATTACACCAAATTCAGAAATTCTGTATACTATACCGACAAGACGATTGGAGCCTTCCTGGACTGGGCAAAGAAAACGGAATGGTGGGACAATACACTGATAATTATGGTGGCGGATCATTGTCGCAGGAATTCTCTTGAGGTACTAGTATACTCCGAGGAGATCTTTAAAATTCCTATGCTCTGGCTTGGTGGCGCTCTTGACAAAAATGGAATCAGAATCGAAAAATATGGAAGTCAGGTTGATATACCCGTAACTTTGCTGAATCAGATGGATCTAATGTACAGTTTCCCTTTCGGTAAAGATTTATTATCTGAAAAATCAAATTCATTTGCCTTTTATACTTTTAATGAAGGATTTGCTTTTATAACTGATAGCTCAACAGTAATTTATGACCATGATTTCGGGAAACCGGTTGTTTCAGAGGGAGTTAATCCCGGGTGGGCAGAAAAAAACGGAAAGGCCTATCTTCAGGTGCTGTATGATGACTTTTTAAAACGTTAATAATGCCTGCAGTAATTGTATGATAACTGTACTGGTAAACTATCAGGATGAAAAATCTGAAAAAACCTGTTCCATTTATTGTCATTATTCTCGGTGTTGTTAGCCTTCTTACAGATGCTGCAACGGAGATGATTTATCCTCTGGTGCCTGTTTTTATTACCGTCCTTGGTTCAGGAGCTGTTGTACTCGGAATAATTGAAGGAGTAGCTGAGACTACTGCTGCGATGATCAAGCTTATCAGCGGAATATTATCCGACAGGGCAGGTAAAAGAAAGATCTTTGTCCTTATTGGTTATTCAATATCATCCTTATTTCGTCCTTTGACAGGCCTTGTATCTGCAGCCTGGCAGATTGTCATTGTAAGGATGTTCGACCGCGTAGGTAAAGGAATAAGAACAGCCCCAAGGGATGCACTGATAGCTTCATCTGTGGATGAAAGTATAAGAGGACGATCATACGGATTCCACAGAGCGATGGATCATGCAGGTGCTGTACTCGGACCATTGCTGGCTATTTTTACCATGCTGATTCTTTTTTCAGCTTTTGAGATAAAAGACTCTCTTCTACTACTCAGATGGACATTTATTCTGGCCTTCATACCTGGGATACTTGCTGTTTTAACAATTGTATTTTTTGTCAAGGAATCAAAATACATGCAGCAAGTGCAGGAGCCTCTTAAGTTCTCATTGAAGAGTATTGACAGGAATTTTAAAAACTATCTACTGATAATGATACTCTTCACATTAGGCAATTCTTCAGATGCTTTCCTGTTATTCAGGGTAGAGGAATCAATTCAAAAAAGCGGTGCTGTAGTTGATCTCGTGAGTAATATTCCTTTTCTTAATAATATGATTGTTAATTTTGGTAATGAAACCGAGCAGGCAAGGATTATTAACATCTTATTTCTTCCACTTGTATGGGCTTTTTTCCATATTATTAAAGTTGTCTTTTCTGTTCCGCTTGGATCTCTTTCTGATAGGATCGGCAGAAAGGCGGTAATAAACAGTGGTTGGGGTATTTATGTTTGTGTTTATACAGCCTTTGCTCTTATTGTCTTTCTTCCTTCTGGTCTTCAGGTTGTAGCGACGTTTATTCTATTTGCCGTTTATGCCCTGTTTTATGCATTTACTGAGGGGGCCGAAAGAGCATTCGTTGTCGATCTTGTAAGTGAAAACAAAAGGGGAACGGCCTTTGGTTTGTTTAATTTTTCCATCGGACTCGGAGCTCTGCCCGCAAGTATAATCTTTGGATTCCTGTATAGTTTTTTTGATACCAGGCTACCAGGATTCGGGGGAACTGTAGCATTCGGTTTCGGAGCTACACTTGCCTTTATTTCGATGATATTGCTTTCTGTATTTGTAAAAGAACCGGTAAATAAATCGAACAAATATTAATAATATTCGAAGTTTGCACTCTATATGAAAAGTAGTGTAAGTTCTTCTGTTTTTTCAATACGAGACGCAGTGAAGGCATTATCTTTCATTTGCCTGATAATTGATACTTTGTTATTAAAGTACACTGTCCAATTCATATAATTACATAAATTTGTAATAATGGAACAGAGGCCGGTTAAAATATTTACAACCAGCAATGTACCTCGTTTAAGGTATATAGCTGAAATAATCCTGGGTGATATACTTGGACTGAAGTGGGAAGTGATAACTGATAAACGGAAGCTGGGGAAAAGTCCTGTCATTAACTATTCCGAAGGAAATATTAAGGGAACCTTCAAGATACGTCCGGTTGAGCTTTTATTTGAGAGAGGGGTAGAATCAAAAGAAATCACTATCACTGAATGGAAAGGATTACCGGTATTTTTTCAGACCTCTTCCGATTCAGATCTCCCTTTTGATATTTTCGCTGCTTCTTTCTTTCTTGTCAGCCGATATGAGGAGTATCTTGATTGTGATCGGGATGAGTATGGTCGTTTCAGAGCATCCTGTTCAATAACTTTTAAACATCAATTTCTGGATATTCCAGTAATTGACCTATGGGCAAAGGAGTTTGCAAGGAACCTGGTTAAAAGATTCCAGACACTGGCGTTTAAACGGAATGATTACAGTACCATTCTGACGGTGGATGTTGATGAACCTTTTGCATATATCGGAAAGAACCTTCTGAATAATATTGGAGGATTAATACACGATATTACAAAGAAAACCGGACATGCCGGTGAACGGTATGGTTGTCTGGCACTAGGGGATAAAGATCCTTATGAGGTGTTTGATTATTTACTTGAAAATATTGAGTATAACAATAGTAACGCAATATTCTTTTTTTCTGTCGGGGATCAATCAGAATATGATAGAAATCCTTCATGGAAAAATGAAAAATACAGGAAACTTATTAAAACTATTTCAGACAAATATATTACCGGAATACATCCATCTTTTCATGCAGCGGAGGACTCTTCTCTGGTAATGACAGAAGTAAGCAGGTTAAGATCTGTGCTTAATCAAGATATTCATCATAGCCGTTTACATTATTTAAGATTAATGCTACCATCATCCTACAGGTATATTCATAATGCAGGTATTTCAGAAGATTATTCTATGGGATATCCGGATGAACCAGGTTTCAGGGCAGGAATTGCAAGGCCATTTTTCTTTTATGATGTTGTTGAGGATCAGCAAACAACTCTTAAGGTCATTCCTTTTCAGATCATGGATGTTACTTTATCTCAGTATAAAAAACTTGATCCTCTGATTTCAAAAAAACTAATTCTGAAGATGATAGGTGAAGTGAGAAAAGCAGGAGGTGTATTTGTAAGTATCTGGCATAATACTTCCTTGCTTGACAACCATGAGTGTGACGGTTGGAGAGAAGTGTTTGAATTCACCCTGGGACAACAGATTCCGTGATAATTTTAAACCTTTAACCTCTTTAGAGCTTTTCCAGCTCTATTTCTTCATCATCTCTAACATTTAAAAGCCTTCCGTCTTCACATTTTACGGTTCTGGAAGGGAATTTTTTAAGAATTGTATAGTTATGTGAAGCAACAATGACAGCTCTTCCTGTCTGGCTTATTTCCTTAAGAAGTCTGATAATTCCCTCAGAGGTTTCAGGATCGAGATTACCGGTTGGTTCATCAGCGAGAATAATATCCGGGTCATTAAGCAGGGCTCTCCCAATAACAACACGTTGCTGCTCACCCCCGGAAAGCTGATGGGGCATCTTATAGCCTTTAAGTCCGAGTCCGACTTTTTCAAGTACCTCTCCGATCCGTGTATCTATTTCGCTCTTCTTATCCCACCCTGTAGCTTTAAGGACAAACGCCAGATTATCATTCACAGTCCTGTCAGTAAGCAATTGAAAATCCTGGAATACTATTCCCAGTTTCCTCCGCAGGTAAGGGATCTCCCTTGTCTTTATTTTTGAAAGGTCATATCCTGCAACAATACCTTCACCTTCCTTAAGAGGGATCTGGGCATTAATAGTCTTAATAATACTGGTTTTTCCGCTCCCGACCTTACCAATAAGATACACTAAATCGCTTTTGCTTACTGTCAGATTAACTTCTGAAATGACTAAATGGTCCTGTTGCCATATGTTACAGTTTTTTAGTTCAATAATAACATCCAATGGAAGGTTGTCCTGCATTCTGTATCTATTTGTCCTGCAAAATAACGAAAGAATTGATAATTAACATTTATATGTTAATAAAATCAGTAATAAAGCCCGATTGCCGGCGTTTTATAGTTATAATTTTACGCTACCCGGTCAAAAAAACAACTTATGAACAGCAATAAAATTATTCTGATATTCAATTTCCTTTTTGTAGTTGTTATTCAGGCTTTATCCCAGGTCTCATTTTCAGGAGATGAACTTACCTCGGAATATAACAGGGGAATGGAATTATTTAATAAAGAGAAATATCCTTCAGCTATAAGATTGTTTGATTCATTTGTTAATAACGGAAATGAAACGAGAAAAATATTACTTGCCGAAGCTGAATATCACGGCGCAGTATCTGCGATGAGACTTTTTAATCCTGACGCAGAATACAGGATGATCAGGTATATTTCAACACATCCCGAGAGTCCCAGAATAAATGAGGCAAGGCTCTCTCTTGCTGATTATTTCTACCAGAACAAGAATTACAGGAAAGCGGCAGCTTACTATGAATCTGTAAACAGGCAGGAACTGATGAATGAAAAACTTGCAGAATATTTTTTCAGGTTTGGCTACTCACTTTATTCTGCCGGGAATAAGTCAAAAGCCCTTCTCATGTTCTCGGAGATTAAAGACATTGATACTGAATATACTCCACCGGCAGTTTATTATTTTTCACATATAGCTTATGAACAAGAGATGTATGTTACTGCACTTGATGGTTTCAGAAAGCTGCAAAATGATGAGACTTTTGGTCCTATAGTACCATTTTACATTGTCCAGATCCTGTACCTCCAAAAAGACTATGACGGAATACTTGCCATAGCTCCAAACCTGATTAAATCGGCTCCTAAAGAGAGAGCTGTGGAACTTTATCGGTTTATAGGTGATGCTTATTATAATAAAGATAACTATAAGGATGCATTACCATATCTTGAAGACTATTCGGCCGGTGCAAAAGCAAGTTCAAGAGAAGATAAGTTTCAACTTGGTTATTGTTATTACAAAACTGGTGAGCTCGACAAGGCCATAAAGGTGTTTCTGGAAACGGGAGCGAGAAACGATATACTCAGCCAGAACATATGGTTTATCCTCGGTGATTGTTACCTGCAGAAAGGAGATAAAAAGCGGTCACAGTTTGCTTTCGGGGAAGCTTCAAAAATGGATTATGATAAAAATATCAAAGAGGAAGCGTTATTAAGTTATGCAAAAATGACCTATGAAATCTCATATTCCCCGTTTGGCGAAGCTATTGCAGCATTTCAGGAATATATCGACCTGTATCCGGGATCAGATAAAATCGAAGAAGCTTATAACTATCTCGTTGCCACTTTTATGCAAATAAAAAACTACAAAGCGGCACTGGCAGCTCTTGAAAAAATACAGAATAAAAATAACAGGATAGAGGAAGCCTACCAGAGAGTGGCATTTTTCAGGGGACTGGAACTTTATAATAATATGGAAATAGTATCTTCTATTGATATGTTCGAAAAATCGCTTGAATATCAGAGGTATAACAGGGAAATAAGGGCAAGATCAATTTTCTGGAGAGGTGAAGCCAGATATCGTCTGGGAGAGTATGACCTTGTAAGGGAAGATTATGAAGAGTTTATGGGCATACCGGGCTCGAGCCGCTTAGATGAATTCAAACTGATAAGATATAATCTTGGATATACTTTCTTTAACATGCAGGATTATTCAAACGCCCTCATCCATTTCAAGACTTTCGAATCAGGGGTTACTGATGTGAAGCCTGAAGTGCTGGCTGATGCTAAATGCAGAATTGCCGATTGCTACTACATCACAACAAATTACCCTATGGCAATAAGTTATTACGATAAGGTAATTGAATATGGTAAAGTGGATGCAGATTATGCAATGTACCAGAAAGGTTTTTCACTTGGTCTTATGAACGATGAGAAAGGTAAAGCAGAGATTCTTACATCGCTTGTGGCCAGGTATCCTTCATCCCCATATGTCTCGAATGCAATTTTTGAACGCGGTAGAGCTTATCAGGTACTGGAAGATTACAGAAGAGCTGAAGCTGATTTTAATACTGTTATCTCAAATTACCAGTCAAGCCCCTTTGTTCCAAGAGCGATAGTGCAGCTTGGGTTGCTTTATTATAATCAGGGTGACAATCAAAAAGCTGTTATGCAGTATAAAAAGGTGATTGAGAATTACAGATCGACACCCGAAGCACGCTATGCACTGACAGGTTTGCGAAACGCTTATGTCGATATGAATGATGTTGAATCCTACTTTGATTATGTTAAAACACTTGACAGTTTTGGTGATATCAACCTCGCTGAAAAGGATTCGCTTCTTTATATATCAGGCGAAAATCTTTATATGGCAGGGAGATGCGACAGGGCCACAGAAGTGTTCAGGAATTACCTTAATGAGTTCAGAAATGGTTTTTTCAGACTTAATGTTCAGTTCTACCTTGCTGAATGCCTCTATTCAGAAGGTAACAGCGAAGAAGCCCTCAAGCTTTATCAGGAGATAATCATAGTGCCAAATAATCAATTTATGGAGCAATCGTTAATGAACGCTGCATCAATATTATACGAAAAAGAAGAGTATAATCAGGCACTTAATTATTATGAAAAACTTGAAAATACAGCTGTCATTCCCGGAAATAAGCTTACTGCACTTAAGGGGCAGCTCAGATCAGCATACCAGGCTGGAGATGCTCAGGGAACAATTAAAGCGGCAAATAAGATCAGGATTGCGGCGAATGTTCCGGAAGAGCTGACCAGGGAAGCCATATTTATGAGTGGAAAAGCCCACTATAGCCTTAATGAGTTCGACAGTGCACTTGCAGATTTCAGAAATGTCGCTACTGAGGTAACAAGTATTGAAGGTGCTGAATCGAAATTCAGGGTAGCCGAATTACTTTACAAAAAAGAGATGATTAACGAATCTGAAAAGATAATTCTGGAATTTATCGATCAGAACACTCCTCATCAGTACTGGATGGCAAGAATGTTCCTTCTTCTCTCAGACATCAGCATTAAAAAGGGAGATATCCTGCAGGCGAGGGCAACTCTTCAAAGTCTTAATGAGTATTATACAATCGATAATGACGGGATACTTGATGAAGTAAAATCAAAACTTGCTTCACTCGATAATGTAAAATAAACTGATAAATTACCGGTATGACGGTAAAATAATGAAGCTTAAAAAAAGGATCAATGTATTAGAATTCAAGATAATATGATAAAGAAAAGTCTGATAATAATTGTTTTGTTGAATTTAATGATGATTCCTCTGAAAGCGCAGGTTAGCAGGGAGGATGAAGAACTTAAGAGAGAGATTACTTTATACAATCCATATAAACCTTCTCTGCCTGCTGTCAGAAAAAGGAGCTTTCTTCCGAATATGAATGATACTACGAAAGTTAACCTTGTAATTAACTACGACATCAGGCCGAGTAAATTTTCCCCCGTCTATACAATAAGACCGATCAGATCTGCTACTTTGTTACCTGATCCTCTACCCAAGCTTTATAAAAGCTACGTTAAGATCGGTATAGGCAACTTTTTCACTCCTCTGGCTGAGATAAGCATTACAAATGAGCGGTCGAAAAAAGGTACGGCAGGTTTTTACGGAAGACATTACTCCTCGAACGGAAAAATTCTGCTTCAGAACAAGGAAAGGGTTTTTGCAGGTATTATGGATAATGAAGCATCTCTGTTTGGAAAGAAATTCTTCAGAAGAAGTGTTCTTGGTGGTTCAGTAAATTTCCTCCAGAATACAAGATATGCTTACGGTTACAAACCTGAAATAACAGGATATGATCCTTCAAAGAAAGATATAAAATTGGTTTACAATAATATAGGTGTAAAATCATCCTTAGCCTCTCTTAACCTTGATTCTGCGGATTTGTCTTATGATTTTGAGCTGTTTTATAATTTTTTTCAAAATTCACCATCACTTTTCCAAAATCATGCCGGATTTAGCGGTACGATGGCTAAAATTGTCAGGGGATTTTATGTAGGGTCCGGTTTAGACTTCGATTATTACAAACTTTCGGATTCTATTATGACTGAGCCCAAGTATATTGTTTCATTAAATCCTTTTATTAAGAAAAGCACGGAACAATATAATATTAAACTTGGTGCTCTGACCACAGTTGAAAAAAACCTGACAGATTCTCCCAGACTGCATATCTACCCTGACATAAATTTTGGTTTCAGTGTGGTACCGGAGTATATCACTTTCTATACTGCTTTGAGCGGTAAACTTGAAAAGAATGAACCCGAAAGGGCGATTATACAAAATCCTTTTATTATACCTGATGGCAGTTTATTTACACTTCCTAATACTGACCATTCACTTGTTGTTTCAGCAGGTCTGCGCGGTAACAATGGATTAGGTGGCAATTACCATCTGTCAGTATCATATTCCATGATAAATGACCTGATTTTATATTCCAACATAGTATTTCCTGACACAGCATCAAGAGTGGAAAGAGGTAACTATTTTATACCTCTTGAGGACGATGCAGAGCTTCTTAATATTCATGGGGAAATCAACGGAGCTATCGGTGATAAGCTCACTTATAATGCTAGTGGGAATTATTACAGCTACACCCTCTCAGCTAATGAATACCCATGGAATAAGCCATCATGGGATGGCAGAGTAGCAGTCAATTATAATCTGAGGAATAAAATAATTGCAGGGGTTGAAGTGACAGCCCTTGGCAAATCTAAATTCATGATCAGTGAAAGTCCTACAGGCTGGTTAACCTTATCTCCAACTGTGATTGAGAAATCCCCTCATTTTAATCTCAATCTCAGGGCTGAATACCGGTATACCAGGATACTTTCATTATGGGTTAAATTCAGTAACATCTCCACAAAAAGGTATTACGAATGGGCTTTTTATCCATCTCATCGATATCTGTTTATGGCGGGTTTTACTTACAGTCTTTAAGAGAGTAGAGGGTGCGTGGTATGAGACGTTAAGGGTTTTTTTGTTAACAATTGATTTACAAGGTTTTAAGAGTATCAGATTTTCAAACTCACTGGCCTTTTACCGCTGTTGATTTCTTATGGCAAATTGTGCATTAATTTTACTTTAAACAGGTACATGAATCACTAATAATCAGTATATTTGTGCCGGAAATTAAAATACATTAAATCAGTTGTTTATAACACTGAACAGAAGTCCTGAAAAATTGATTTCAGGATGAAGACAAAAAGCAGAAAGTTGGATAAAATAATTATTCAGGAATGAGTGAGAATGGGGAAAAATTGCAGGATCGTAATGAGTACTCTGCAGAGAGAATTCAGGTGCTGGAAGGTCTTGAAGCTGTCAGGAAAAGACCTGCAATGTATATTGGTGATACAGCTATAAAAGGACTTCATCATCTTGTTTATGAAGTACTTGATAATTCAATTGATGAGGCTCTTGCAGGATATTGTTCGAGAATTGATCTTGTGATTCATGAGGATGGTTCTGTTACTGTTACGGATGACGGAAGGGGTATTCCGACTGGGAGGCATGAGAAAGAGAAGAAATCGGCCCTGGAGGTTGTAATGACTCTGCTTCATGCCGGCGGTAAATTTGACAAAGATTCTTACAAGGTATCCGGAGGGCTGCATGGGGTTGGCGTTTCATGTGTAAATGCACTTTCGGAACGGCTTGAGGCTGTCATCATGAGGGAAGGAAAAGTATTCAGGCAGGAATACCTTAGAGGAAAACCGGTTACTCAGGTGGATGTTATCGGAACGACAACCAAATCCGGAACTATTATCACTTTTAAGCCGGATTCAACTATTTTTCAGACTACTGAATATAACTTTGAGATACTTGCAGCAAGACTGAGGGAACTGGCATTTCTGAACAAAGGTATTCTCCTTACCATCAAAGATATGAGAGAACTTATTGAGAATGGTAACGGAGGAGACCCTCGTTACGAGGAATTCTGTTCAGAGCTTGGACTTAAGGAGTTCGTAGAATATCTTGATGCCAACAGAGAACGCATTATAGAGGTGCCGGTTCATATAACATATGATAAGACAGATATTCCTGTTGAAATAGCACTGCAATACAATAACTCATTTGTTGAGAATGTTCACTCTTATGTGAATAATATTAATACTATCGAAGGCGGAACCCATCTGGCAGGATTCAGGAGGGGGTTGACAAGAACATTAAAAAAGTATGCTGAAGACTCCGGTGCAATGGCTAAGCTCAAATTTGATATCAATGGTGATGACTTCCGGGAAGGTCTGACAGCAATTATTTCAGTGAAAGTTGCCGAACCTCAGTTTGAGGGACAAACAAAAACCAAACTGGGTAACTCCGAAGTTATTGGTGCTGTGGATCAGGCTGTCAGTATCATGCTGACAAACTATCTCGAAGAGAATCCCAAAGATGCAAAGGTGATCGTCCAGAAGGTAATTCTGGCTGCAACTGCACGGCATGCTGCCCGTAAAGCCAGGGAACTTGTTCAGCGCAAAAATGAGTTTTCCGGTTCTGGTCTGCCCGGAAAACTGGCTGACTGTGCAGACAGAGACCCTGCCAATTGTGAGATCTATCTCGTTGAGGGTGATTCGGCAGGAGGAACTGCCAAACAAGGACGCGACCGCCGGTTTCAGGCAATATTACCGCTTAGAGGAAAAATTCTTAATGTTGAAAAGGCAATGCATCACAGAATATATGAAAGCGAGGAGATAAAGAATATTTTTACTGCCCTGGGTGTTAACATTGGAACAGATGAAGACAGTAAAGCTCTTGATATTTCCGGTTTGCGCTACCACAAGATAATAATTATGACTGACGCCGATGTGGATGGTTCCCATATTACAACACTTATTATGACATTCTTCTTCAGGTATATGCAGGATCTCATCAGCGGTGGGAACCTGTTTATAGCTACACCTCCACTTTACCTTATAAAGAAAGGCAAAACAGAACGCTACTGCTGGTCAGAAGAGGAACGGGTGATCGCTATAGAAGAAATAGGCCAGGGTAAGGAATCATCAGTGACTATCCAGAGATACAAAGGGCTGGGAGAAATGAATGCAGAACAGCTCTGGCATACAACCATGAATCCCGAAACAAGAACTCTGCGGCAAGTAACTATCGAAAGCGCTGCTGAAGCTGATCATATTTTTTCTATGCTGATGGGAGATGAAGTTCCTCCCCGCAGGGAATTCATTGAATCACATGCAAAATATGCAAGGATTGATGCCTGATTAGTTAAGGTTACTATGCTCCAAAAAATTTTCTCCTTACATCAATGGCATTGTACTGGCATACTTCACTGCAGCAAAAACACCTGATGCATTTTTTATCAATTAATACGACCCGGTTTTTCTTTGTAGGATGCAATGTAATTGCATTCTGGGGGCAGATTTTAATACAATCATTACAACCTGTACATTTATCGTGCAGGAAGACCGGCCTTCTCTGAAGTTTTCGTATCGATTTCAACCTGCTTATAACGAACTTAACAGCAATATCCCTTTTACCTGAAACCGGAATTTTTTTAAAATCTTTCTTTATGATCGTGCTTAAATCAGGTCCGTCATAAATAATTTCATCAGGCGACCGGAGCCATTTTCCCCTTGATAAAGCTATTGTGTTGGTAGGAATAAACAAAGGATCATATCCTGTAACTGAACAGGCTATTATATCAAGAGCAAGCGGATTTGTGGATCCCAGTAGTAATTCAGTTTTTACAGGGGTGCCCTGAGCCGGACCACTTCCCTCCATCGCTGTTATCCCATCCATCAGGAAAAAAGAGGGAGTAATGGCTTCACAAAGGTCAACCAGAAAAGAGCTGAAACTGTTTCTTCCGTGATAAAGCCCATGCTGCCTGGCTTTTATGAATCCGGGGACAAGACCAAGAGTGTTCTTTATAGCACCTGTAAAATATACAAGTTCATGATTCTTTAATTTCGGTAATGAGATGATAATATCGGCTTCATTTGTAAAAGAGGCTGTTCTTATGGTTCCCTTAGGTAATTTTGTTACTGAAGAATTCTTTAAAAAATCTACCCAGACTGCTCCAGTTTTTTTACAAACCTCATTAATACCTGACTTTAAAGCCAGGAATCCTCTTTTATGAACTCCTGGAGAATCACCAATATATACTAAGGCTCCTTTCGACTGCAGATACATGATCATGGCTTCAACCACTACAGGATGAGTGCTGATGCATTTTTCAGGATAATCATCAATGAGAATATTGGGTTTTAACAGAACCTTTTTACCGTTGACGTCAGGGCCTCCACTAACAGTGTAAATATCCGAAATAGTATCATATATTTTATTTGAATCGTATTCACTGCACTTTCTTATAACTACTGTCTTATTCATAAACTGAATAACCTGTTTTTGAATTAATCTGTATTTTAATATCATATGAGTGTCTGGAATCAATAACATGCTTTTATTGATTTTGACTTCGTCGAGCTCCGCTTTGCTCCGGTTCAAGCACTATTTGATTTTTATTATACATAGCCGATTGTTATATAAATATTAAACGTAATATTATCTGTACAATATAGTTTCCTTTATGATTTCTTCAATACCGGCAATTATTCTCCTGGAGTCTCCATTGTAATCGTTAACCAGAATACAAAAAGCCATTTCCCGGCCTGTTAAAGTAGAAAAGTATCCTGCGAAGCTTCTGACTCTGGTTATCGATCCGCTTTTTGCAGCAAGCCTTGAATCAAAGACAGGATCCTTGAAGTAATTTTTAAGAGTGCCTTCCTTCCCCGCATCAGGTAATGAAGAGTAAAACTCATTAAAGTATTTCCCTCTCTTCTTTAAGTAAAGCAATAAGTCAGTTACTCCCTTTGCATTAATAGCATTCATAGGGGAGAGACCACTGCCATCTTCAATAAACATTCCGTCTGTATCTATTCCGGCATCTGTGAGGAACTGCCTGATCACTTCAACACCTGAGGCTGTTGATCCTTTGTTCATGAAGGTTTTTCCCAGTTCTTTGATAAGATGTTCAGCATAAAGGTTTACACTTTCATGATTTAGCTTTTCTATGATCTCGTTTAGTGGTGGAGAGACTATTGTACTTACAGGAGTTATTTCAATTCCGGTAAAAGAGAGCTGTAATCTTGTGGTTGAAGGATTACCTTCTATTCTTATTCCCAGCTCTTTAAGTTTTTTGTCGGTTATTTCTGCTATAATCCTGGGAGGATCGGGGATTGCGGCTTTCAGAACAAAATCTTCCATATTGGTCGGGATAGTACCTGCAAGCCAGCCATTAGTGCTGTAAGGAGCAGCAAATACATATCCCTCATCAGCAGTTCCTGCAGCAACGAGCCAGTTGGAAAACTCTCCGCTGCACTCTTCGGGAACAATACCTGTAATAACCATGCTGAGACTGTCAGATGATGTTTTAAAATGTATTTCATAAGTATTGTCATAAACAGATAATCCAAAAGCACCTGCCCCATAATAATTACCTGCATCTTCCCAGAGCCATTTGGCCGGAACAGGCAGGTAATCGTAATATGTGTCATCGGTCATTACACGTCCTTTAATTCTTTTTATCCCGTGGTTTGCAATTTCATTGGTCCAGTGGGTTATGAAGTCACCATAATGATCAGCGAAACGATTGGATCCAAGTACAGGATCTCCACCGCCCTTGATTACAATATCACCTGAGAGCCTGCCTGATCTTCTGTTTAGAGTACCTGTATATCCTATAGAAGTTCTGAATGTGTAATCCGGTCCAAGTAATTCAAGAGCAGCTGCAGTTGTTATCAGTTTTTGAACAGATGCAGGTGCAAGGCTTTTTTCAGAATTATAATCCATAACCAGTTCTCCATTATTTACATCCCTGATACAGAAGGATACGGATGCATGAACCATAGCTGAATCTGAAAGTAATTCATCAAGCGATCGTTCCTGTGAGTAAGAAAGAAAATGAAGAAAAACCAGTGATACAGATAAGAATTTCTTTAACATCCTTTTTTGATCTTGTTTTGTTCAATGGTAGATAGAAGTCCGCATGCAGCTCCAATATCAACCCCTCTGCTTGCCCTTATTGTGGTAAGAATTCCTTTCGCATTAAGAGCTTCTTTAAAGCTGTTGATTGTCTTAATATCAGGACTCTGATATTGTAATCCAGGGATAGAATGGTACCTGATAAGGTTTATCCGGCACTTAATTCCGTTCAACATTCTTGCTAACTCTTTTATGTGTATCGGCGTGTCGTTCAATCCTTTGAAAAGTATGTACTCAAATGAAATCCTCCTCTGGTTATTGAAATCAAAATTTCTTATAATTTCCAGAAATTCCTTTAGTGTATTCGTCTTCTGTACAGGCATCAGTCTTCTTCTTTCCTCATCAAAAGGTGAATGCAGACTGATAGCAAGATGACATCTGCTTTTATTAAGAAATTCTTTTATGCTGTTGATCATACCTATAGTGCTGACAGTAATTCGTGTAGGGCTCCATCCGTAACCCCAGTCGCTTATAAGAATATCGAGGCTTTTCAGGACTTCAGGTAGATTATCCAGTGGTTCTCCCATACCCATATAGACAATATTAGTCAGTTTGCTGTACTCAGGCAAACTTCTGAACTGGTTAAGAATTTCGTTGGAAGAAAGATTTCCATGGAAGCCCTGTTTCCCTGTCAGACAGAATATACATCCCATTTTACATCCGGCCTGAGATGACAGGCATATTGTAGCTCGTGCTTTATCCGGAATGAATGCTGTTTCTATATATTTGTCATTAAGTACCTTATACAGGTATTTTTTTGTTCCGTCCGTACTTTCCGTTACACTGACAGGATCATATAATCCGATTTCATATTCTGCTGAGAGGAGTTCACGTTTTTTTTTTGATATGTTAGTCATCTCCATGATAGACTGAATATCCTTTTTGTACAACCAGTCAGCAATTTGTTTTGCAGCAAACCCTGGTAAACCGACACGTCTGGTAACATCAATCAGTTCATCCAGGATTTTTCCGTATAGTTTTTCTTTCTGCATTTTCACATCGCCCTTACTCCTCCACGCTGTGCCCTGCGCCCTGTGCCCTAATTAAATCCATATCCTGCTTTCTGCAGTTCCTTCACCGACTTAAAAGGTTTAGGTGGATTCAGATATTTGTTCAGATGGTTATAGATCTTCAGGCGGATCTCCTTGGCCTCCACATAATCCATCCTGTCGAAGGAGTGACCGCCAGGCATATCTTCGAATATTTCATATGAGAAATTTTTTTTCCCTTCAGCTTTAAGTGATTTAATAAGATGCTCAACTTCAAGTACGTTAACATCTTCATCATTGGTATTTGTATGAATGAGAAGAGGAGTATTCTGATATTTGCCAACCTGCCAGGCAGGAGATCTCCTGCGGTATTCAGCAACGTTCTGGTCGGCTGGTTTGCCGATTGCAGCCTGTTCTGAGTAGAGGTCGCGATATGCCTGGTTCTTGTAACCCATACGTGCAATGAGATCACTGACCGGAACCCCTGTGAAAGCCACTTTATAATTGCCGGGGTATTCAAAGATATTGAAAAGAGCTATTAAGCCACCATGACTCCATCCGATTATCCCTACTCTGTCTTTATCTACAATTGAATAGTTATCAATCATATACTGCCTGCTGGCGTCAACATCCTGCACCTCCAGACCTCCATAATCAATTCTGTTATACATTGCAGCCCCATAACCGGTTGAACCCCTGTATTCAGCGGCTGTAATAATATATCCTTGTGAAATCATCTCTCTGATTATGTGAGTATAATAAGTGCTGAAGTTTGAATGTACACCACCATGAGGAAATACCAGCAGAGGATACTTCTTTGAAGGATCGATATCCTTCGGAATAAAGATATATGTCCAGAATTTGACAGGATTACCTGCGCCCTGACCTGTCGGATTTCTCTCTACAGCCAGCGGAGGTCCCGTCATATATACCTTATCGATATATGCAATATCACCAACCTTGTTATACCAGTAGATGTCGTCAATCTTCTTTTCCAGGACATCAAACTGATGACCCAGGTTTTCGAATCTTGTATTTATCCTGTTTATTTCATTCATCAGTTCAGTTGTCCCTGGCTGAGCATGGATAACTGAGGTCAGAACAAGAAACAATGCCGTAATGATCACGGGGTTCAATAATAACTTTTTCATATTAATATATTATTAGTCCTGTAATAAAATTATGATCACATGTTTATGTGTTTTTTACCACGAAGTAAACCCCGGTTTTACGGAGTTCCATATATCTTAACCTGCCAGGTATCATTCCACTTCAGTATTGTGCCCTGTGCCCTGTGCC
>Ga0307439_1000360_pt1 | contig 32295 bp, 25 predicted proteins | sample SalMarWE160490MG_FD_202142 | JGI IMG/M metagenome (GOLD analysis project Ga0307439, IMG submission 202142) | Salt marsh sediment microbial communities from the Plum Island Ecosystem LTER, Massachusetts, United States - WE1604-90 | ecosystem: Environmental > Aquatic > Marine > Intertidal zone >... | reverse complement strand
TTTCCTCCCTCTTCGACTTGAGTACTTCCAGACAGCTCGGGCTCTTGGCTATCAGTTCCTGGCACCACTCGTCCAGTTCCTTGTCCAGCTTCTCCAGGGGTACCACCACATTCGCAGCCCCATCTGGAGGGCCTCCTGAGCAGTGTAGCTACAGGTGAGCATCCACACTTCCAACAGTTTCGGGGAAATGCGCGGCGATTATAGCTGATGGGCGTAGCTGTCACAAGGGGCATTTGGGCAGTCAGCCGGATTCGAGGTGAACTCTCGCCCGTCCCTCTATCCGCCCACGAACATCCTTCTGGTGACGCTGACGATCCAGCGCCACTGGAGGATCAGGTGGATCCCGATGACCACCAGCAGGGCGACGGCGGCCCACTGGTGAATGTCGATCCAGTCGCCTCGAGTGAGCGCCAGGAATTCCTCCTGTCCCGGCGGCTGGGCAGCCCCACGGCCCCCTTGAAAGCCGTCGCCGCGAGGGATGGCCACCCAGAGAACGAAGCCGGAGAACACCTGCAGCAGGAACAACACCAGCGCCGAAGCAGCGATCAAGTAGAGGAAAGTGCCTCTTTTCACGGGCTCTGGTCCTCCTTTCGCAGGCTCGTTGGATGTCACGCGGGCGTATCGGAGGCCCGGATAGGACTGGTGCCCCCGAGGGGATTCGAACCCCTGATTTCGGCCTTGAAAGGGCCGCGTCCTAGGCCTCTAGACGACGGGGGCGCCTGAGCCATATTGTAGGGCATGGAGCGTCGGCCAGCAATCGGGCGGGCCAGGGGTAACTCGTTCACCACCGGTGGGTGAACTCCCTAACCCTGCGGGATAAATCCCGCAGCATCAAATTTTCGATTCTGGGAAGCCGCGGGTTTCAACCCGCGGGATGGGTACCAAAAATGAACCAGTCACGCCCGGCGCTCGCCGAGCTATACTAGGCCCTGCGATGACTCTTCCCATCATCGTTGGCTGTTGCGGCAGGTCGAAGGGGGGTGCCATCCCGTCTACTGCCTGGTCAACAACGTGTTCATGCTAGAGGATGCCCTACGCTTCCGAAGGCTGTTGGCACAGACAGCCGAGAGCTAGGGTGTTCTATCACCGACTTGCAGCGACCCCCGGGCGTAGTATGCCATCTGGAGTGAGACCCTTCGCTACGCTCAGGGTGACAGCATGGCCTAGTCATTCTGAGCGGAGCGAAGAATCTCAGCGGCGATGTGGGCAAAATGGCAAGAGCCTGCCCTGAGCAAAGCGAGGGGATGCGTCGCCACATCTTGGAGACATATTACAAACCGGGACGCCTAAGGGGCGAGTAGCGAGCGGGTGTCGAGAACGTCGACGTGGATGGCATCGAGGGAGCCGTCCTCGTTGGGCAGGCCCCAGACTACCGCCCTGGCCCCGGGAATGAGTTCTCCACCGATCCTGGTGGCGACCGTAGTGTGGAAGGGCGCTGGCCCTATCTGCCACTGCTTGTCGTCCAGCTGATCCACCACGCCTTCCAGCTTGACAAGACCCAACTCCTCGGGTGGGCGGATGGATTCCGCCGTGGCCACGAGGATGGCCTGGTCCTGTTGGCTGCCGGTCACCTTCACCAACGTGCCTGGGGGCGGGGTGACCAGGGCTGGGCTCTCGGGGGCGAAGTCGATGGGGATGCCGGCGATGATCCAGCTTCCGTCATCCTGCCCCTGGAAGACCCCTTCCACCGTCACCGTCTCAGGCGGACCTTCGGGGGCGAGAAGGACGATCCGCTTGGCCATCAGCTCGCTCCCTCGACATACGCCGTCTACCAGCGCTTCCTCGGCGCACTCGCTCTCCACGCGGGCGTGCACGCCGGGCTCCATCACGAAGCTCCCAGCATCGATGACGGTAGAAGCGTCAAGCTTGAAGGTGCGGCCGCCCAGCTGGATCTTGCTTCCGGCGACCCTATCGATGATGCCGCTAATAGTGAGCGTCTTGGCCAAGTCCTCACTGCCGGGAAGAGAAATACCGATCGCTTGGGGGCCACCCGGCCCGCTGATGATGGTAACCTGAGCGACCCGTCCGATGACCTCACCCGTATCGCCCTCGACGATCGTTGCTTGGTCCACCAGTATCTTGGTGCCGCTGATGATCCAGGCGTCATCCTGACGCTGCTCCACCAGGCCGGTGAAGCTGCTAATGCCTTCCGCTAGCGCCTCTGGGTCCAGCCGACGCGCCGGTTCGGATAGGCCTTGCAGTTCGATGCGCACCTCGTGGACTACCACCAGAACCTTGCCGTACTCGTCTCTGTCGCCCGCCGCCACGTTTTCGCCGATGGCGATGAGTATCTCCTCCTGGCTGGCGGAGAGCTCGTTGGCCCGCGTCACCAGCTCCGGGGGGGCGTCCCTCTTATTGATAATGTCCGTTGCTCGCGTCATCCGCCCTCGCATGGCGGAAAGGACGTTACCCTCGACCGGCTTGCCCTTCTGCACCAGCTTGCGAATCTCGGTCATGCGGGTCTCCGACTGATCGAGAAGGATGCCTGCCTGATCGTCCTCGTCGAAGACAAACCACAGGCGGGCTTCTTCGGTGGCCAGCTTGAGGGGATAAAGGGGGCTATCTGGCAGGCTAAGCGAGGCAGCATAGACGGTGGCGCCGCCACTCAGGGAGAAAAGCATAAGTACGAGCGAGGCGGCGACCGCCACCGGGCGCAAGAGGCCAAAGCTCGGCCGTCGCTCGCGAGCCCGCCGCAGAGCGATGGCCTCGCCCAGGAAGCGCTGCCAGCCCGCCTGCTGAACGTGCGAGCGGGGGCGAGAGATGGGCACCGCCTTCAGGTTCTGGGCCGTCAGAAGGAGGGGGCGTAGCTGGTCGGCCTCCTCTGGATAGCGGGCCAGGATAGCGTCCAGCGACTGGCCTGTCTCCAGCTCTTTCAGGCACTCATCCAGGATGGTCTGAAAGTTCCGTCCCATCCTACTCTACCTCCTCCGATGAAAGTATCTTCCTCAGCGAGACCAGGGCGCGATGCTGGAGCGACTTCACTGCTCCCTGGCTTCGGCCCAAGACACGGGCCACGCTGGTGTTGTCCATGCCTTCCACAAATTTCAGGATGATCACCTGGCGCTGCTCTTCGGTGAGCCTCGTCAGGGCCAGGCGAAGCTCGCTCTGAGCGGTGGCTCTCTCGGCGGCGACCTGAGGACTGTCCTCGGCACTGGGTATGCCCTCGTACAGGCTGACCTGGGGCCGCCGCTGGCGACGACGGTGGAGGTCGATGAGATAATTGCGGGCGATACGAAACACCCAGGCAGTCAGCGGCACTCCTCGGAAGCGGTAGCCCTTGAGGGACTCCAGCACCCGCAGGAGCACCTCCGAGGCCAGGTCCTCAGCCTGCTGAACGTCGCCTAGCTGGAGATAAGCGTAGTTGTACAGCTTGGGGTAGAAGAGCTCATACAGCCAACCCAGGGCCTCTTGGTCGAACTCCTGGGCCCTGCGGATCAACTCCTCCTCCCGCCGGACCTGGGCGCTCTGGCCGGTGCGCTCTCGGGCCGTCGTTCTTATGCTCCTCTCACAGGCCAACAGTGACAACGCTTGCACACTCATACCCGTGCTGACCACTATTCCTAACGCACGGGTCGAGGGCGAGATACGCCGTCAGGGCTAGCCTTTCTCGCGGGCTAGGCCCAGCAAGCGCTGTTGTCCCTCTTTGTGCTTCGCCGTGGCCCGAATTTCCCGATGCAAGAACTCTCTATACCCTAAGTATAAGACGCGCGAGAGGCGGCGACAAAAACACGGCCGGTACGCGTCTCTGGCACAAAGAAAAAGCCCGACCAGTCGGAACTGGCCGGGCTTCACTTCCATTGGTAGCGCATGGGGGATTCGAACCCCCGATCTCCACCTTGAGAGGGTGGTGTCCTAGGCCGCTAGACGAATGCGCCGTGCTACCAATTATAGCAGACTCTCGGCTGGCTGGGGGAGGAGGATTCGAACCCCCGCTTACGGATCCAGAGTCCGCTGTCCTACCGCTAGACGATCCCCCAAGCCTAGGGCGATTCTAGCAGAAGCACGGTAGGAAGGCAATTCTAGGAGGCGGAGATGCCTCGCAGCCGCGCGATGGCTGTCCCTACGCGTTCCAGACAGGGCTCGCGTCCCAGGACGGCCATCGTCTGGAACAGCGGTGGCGCCGCCGTGCGGCCGGTCACGGCCACCCGGATGGCTCCGAAGAGCTCGCCCGTCTTCAGCCCTAGCTCCGCGGCCAGGGGACGGATGACGCCCTCCAGGGCTTCTTCATCCCAGCGGTCGAGGGCAGCGAGGCGCTCGCGGACGGCTGCCAGCGCCTCGGCGGCCTGCTGGGGCTGGTCGGCGAATCGTTTGCCCAGCAGGTCCTCGATGGGGTATGTGAGCTCGCCCTGGCGGAAGAAGAAATCGGTCAGGTCGGCTGCCTCATCGAACCGCTTGATGCGCTCCTGGACGAGGGGGACGATGCGCCGGAGATAGGGCCGGTCGACGGGTCTGGGGATGTCGCTGGGCAGATGCTGCTCAAGGAAGGGAGCTAGCTGCTCGGCTAGCTCGTCCAGCCCCAGCTCGCGAATGTAGGTGCCGTTCATCCAGGTGAGCTTGTCCATGTTGAAGATGGCCGGGTTCTTGACGATTCGCTCCAGGCTGAAGTGCCGGATGAAATCCTGGCGCGAGATGAGCTCCGTCTTGTCGTCCAGGGACCAGCCCAGAAGGCCCAGGAAGTTGAACAGGGCGTCGGGCAGGAAGCCCTTGTCGCGGTACTGGAGGATCGAGGTGTCGCCGTGGCGCTTGCTCAGCTTGGCTCGGTCGGGCCCCAGGATCATGGGCAGGTGGGCGAACACCGGCGGCTGCCAGCCGAAGGCCTGGTACATGAGCACATGGCGAGGGCTGCTGGAAACCCACTCGTCGCCCCGCAGGACGTGGGTGATGCCCATCAGGTGATCGTCCACCACGTTGGCCAGGTGGTAGGTGGGGAAGCCGTCCGATTTCAGGAGAACGAAGTCGTCCAGGGTGTCGTTCTCGAAGGTCACATTGCCCCGCACAAGGTCATGGAAGGTCGTGCGGCCGGCCAGGGGCGTCTTGAAGCGCACCACCGGCGGGATGCCCTGCGCCTCCAGCTCTCGCCGCTCGCCCGGCGACAGCTTGCGGCAGCGGCGGTCGTACTTGGGCGGCATCTTGTAGCGCATCTGCTCCGCTCGCACCTCCTTCAGGCGCTCGGGCGAGCAGTAGCAGCGATAGGCGTTGTCGCTGGCGATGAGCTGCTCGCTGGCCTGGTGGTAGTGCTCCAGCCGCTGCGATTGGAAGTAGGGGGCGTGGGGGCCGCCAACCTCGGGGCCCTCGTCCCAGTCCAGGCCCAGCCAGCGCAGGCTATCGAAGATCGCCTCCAGGGCGCCGGGGACGATGCGGGCCTGGTCGGTGTCCTCGATGCGCAGGATGAAGGAGCCGCCCTCGTGGCGGGCCAGGAGCCAGTTGAAGAGGGCGGCGCGGATGTTGCCCACGTGGGGCTCGCCGGTGGGGCTGGGGGCATAGCGGACGCGCACGGTCATCGTGTGCCCATTCTAGCATCGCCTTGGGGGGTGGTCCTGATTCTCTTGCTCCGTCAGCTTATGGGGATGGAAGAGGCCCCTCCATGTCCAGCCGCGCCTCCAGTGAATCGCCGTAGACTTCGTAGCGCTCTTCCACGTAGACGTCGCCTGCGTAGGCCCTGATGGTGAACGTGTGTGTCCCGCCAAGCTTGACTTCTTGCACCGCGTCCGCGTCCTCATAGTCGATGTTCCAAAGGTACCAGGTATTCGGCTTCTGCTTGTCTATCGCCACGACGTCCAGAAGCTTCCTCTCCCCCTTTGCCAGGGAGAAACTCGATTTGAACCTGTAGTCCCTCAGGGGAGGATCGTCGTGCGCGATGTGCAGCGGGACGTCCGGGGACACGCCCTCCACGTCTGGCGACATCTCGACGATTTTCACCCGCACTTCTGGGGCATGCGCCCCATGATTGGTGACGGGTATTTGGTAGTTCCTTATCCCACGCGACCCACCCTCAACCCGATCCTGGGGCCCAACGGGGCCGGTACTCGTCTGAGCAGGGGTGCTCAACTGGGTTCGTCGCAGGATGCCGTTTGGCTGCAGCTGGGGCTTGCCTAGCTCAACGCGCGGCTTTTGTTCCCTAAGCTCTCGCAGGACTTCTTCCACCCTCGTCAGCCTATCCGCTTCCGCTGTCCAAGCAAGGGCGGCAACGTGGTAGACGCCCACTAGGACAAGGGGTATGGCGGTGCCGATCACCACGAACACGGCCCATAATGGCAGGCCAACGACCCAGAAGACGGTGCCCCCGACAAGGGAATAGACGGCCAGCCCGATACCGCCAAGCTTGGCCCAGAGAGACCGGCGGGCCGCGTCCCAGAACGGAAACCAGAAGCGCCGCTTTCCCGTCATCGCCAGCTTGCGCACCCAAATCCTTCTGGCCTGTCCCTGCCGAGGCCCTCAGATTGCGGATGGAACGGGGCGCGAGAAGTCATAACACCCCCCACTCCGCGGGTTGGGGTTCCCTCACTAAGACCGCGACAAAGACTTCGTCCTTCTTGGCATCCCAGAATAGGTTGGCCGCTACCACCGTTTTGCCGCCGGTCTGTAGCGGCCAGGACTCGCCAGGGCTAGGTATTGACCCCTGTTTGTCGTGAGTTTGCTCAAGGAGCTTACCGGTGTCCGCGTCGTAGATTTTGTATAGCATCTTCGTCCCTCCGTTCTGCGTGCAGGCTCCTTACCTTCATACACGAAACGCGCTAGCGCGTCAAGGGCGACACCGGCAACGTGCGGGGGGCGCACCCTTGTTCTTGCCCTGGCCAAGCTAGCCCTCCGTCCTTCCCCCCAGCGTCCTGAGCGCCGCTGCCAGGTCCGCCGCCAGGGGCGACTCGAATTCCTGATAGAGGCCGCTGGCGGGCAGGCGAAACCCCAGCCGCCAGGCGTGCAGGAACTGCCGCCCCACCAGCGGCGAGGCCTTGCCGTACAGCCGGTCGCCCACCACTGGACGCCCGATGCTGGCGAAGTGCACCCGTATCTGGTGGGTGCGGCCGGTGAGGGGCTCCACCTCCACCAGCGAGTAGACGACGCCGTCGTCCTCCAAGAACTCGCGCACCCGATAGCGGGTCTGGGCCTGGCGGCCACCCTCCACCACCGCCATCCGCTGGCGACGGCGAGGGTGCCTGCCGATGGGCGCATCGATGATCCCCTCCGGCGGCTCGACTCGTCCTCGCACCAGGGCCAGGTAGAGCTTGCGCACCTCTCGCTTCTTGATCTGCCCTGCCAGGCTGGCCTGAGCCGCCTCGTTTTTGGCCACCACCAGCAGGCCGGAGGTGTCCTTGTCCAGACGGTGGACGATGCCCGGCCGCAGCGTCCCCTTGATGTTCGCCAGCTCCGGGCAGACGGTCAGCAGGGCGTTGACCAGCGTCCCGCGCGGATGGCCGGCCGCCGGGTGCACCGTAAGGCCGGCCGGCTTGTCCACCACGATGACATCCTCGTCCTGGTAGACGATTCGCAGGGGGATGGCTTCGGCCTCCAGGGCCATGACCTCTGGCGGCGGCAGAAGGACGACGACGTCGTCGCCTCGACTCAAGCGATGGGAGGGCTTGCTGGGCGCCCCGTTGACGGTCACCAGCCCCTCGGCGATCAGCCTGTGGGCGAAGGAGCGCGAGAGTTTTTGCTCCCAGCGGCGAGCCACGAAGGCATCTAGGCGCTCGCCATCGCGGTCGGCGAAAAGCTCCAGTGCTCTTGTCATGGCTGCTGCCGTTGCTGGTGAGTGCCGCCAGGCCGTCTCAGCAAGAAGAGGATGACCAGCACGGCCGCTCCGACCACGATGGAGGAGTCGGCCACGTTGAAGGCTGGGTAATGGGGAAAGTCGATGAAGTCGGTGACTTCGCCCAGGCGCAGGCGGTCGGACAGGTTGCCGATGGCCCCTCCCAGGATCATGCCCACGGCGGCGGTCATGGCGGCGTGCTCGAAGGGGGGATACCAGTAGTAGAGGAGGATGGCCCCCACGCCGATAACGGTAGTGATCACCAGGAAGGCATTCTGCTCCTGGAGTATGCCGAAGGCGGCGCCAGTGTTGGTCACATGGACAAAGCGGACCGGCCAGCTCTCGGGGAAGCCCTCGCCTCGCTCCAGGGTGGCCCGGACGAGGTGCTTGGTGATCTGGTCGAGGGCGAGGACGGCCGCCGCGGTGGAGAAAAAGAGGAGGTCGCGCCGCCAGCGCAGGCGCAACGGAATTGCCCTGGGGCGATTCGTCTGTTCAACTGGCATCAATGGCATGATAGCATTGGCCTTTCGCAGCGAGCAACGAAGCAGCGGTCGCCTTTCTTGTTGACTTGCGCGTAAGCGGCTTGTTAGCCTAATTCTAGACTCCTTGTAAGGTTTTGGGCTCAAATGGCATCCACTTCTCCCGGCCGCAAGGCCGGACCTGACCGTCAGAACCACGGCGACCGTATGCCTCCTGGCCAGCGGGTGGTGGGGGACTGGCCCGCGCTGACCGCGGGGGCGGTTCCGCCCATCGACCTCAAGAGATGGGCCTTTCGTGTCTGGGGCGAGGTGGAGGAAGAGCTGACCCTCGACTGGCAGGAGGAGCGCTACTCCTAGCGGAGGCATCTCCCTCAGGCCCGCGTTGACCCCTAGCGCTGGCGGTGAGTAGAATAGGTCAAGTACTGCTGCCTGCCGGCAGGCAGGGCGCTTCTAGGCGGATCGACCCTATGGACGAATTCGGGATGGATCTGGATGACGTGATGGAGGTCATCGATACCGCTGAGGTGTTGGTGGTTCGCTTCGCTATACTAGACAAGCGCCTACTGATCGACACCCGCCATGACGATGTCGAGGGTCCCCTGGTCAAGCTGGTGCCTAAGGCCTCCTCGGTGGAGGACCGCTTTCAAAGCCTGAGGGAGCTGCGCCCTCGCTTTCCCTTGCCCGAAAAGATCGTGTCCTTCACCTGGCCACGCCAGGTGGAGACCTTTCGTGTCGCCGGCCTGTGGTCGCGCATCGTCGACCGCCTGATCGCTAGTGGCTACACAGGGGTGAAAGAGCAGTGCGAGGCTATATTCGGCGATCTGGTGGAGGAGGAGAAGGCTGAGGTGCTGACAGCCATCCGCGGCGGCCCGAGCTACCAATCGCTTTGGGAGCGCAGAGAGCAGTAGTCAGGGAAGGAAGCATCCCGGGGGTTTTTAGCGAGGGGCCGGCGTCCGGCCCCTTGTTTGCGCCGGAGACACCTTCGCCTCTGGCGGAAGTATAGGGTGCGTGATGGCAAACAAGATCATTGACCTCAGAAGCGATACCGTTACCTTGCCCACGCCGGCCATGCGCCAGGCCATAGCCGAGGCAGAGCTCGGTGACGATGTCTGGCGCGAGGACCCCACGGTCAATCGCCTGGAGGCCATGGCCGCCGAGAAGCTGGGCAAGGAGGCGGCTCTGCTTACGGCCAGCGGCACGATGAGCAATCTGGTGGCCTTGCTGACTCATTGCCAGCGGGGCTATGAGGTGCTCCTGGGCGATGAGGCCCATATCTTCCACTACGAGGTGGCGGGAGCGGCTGCCCTGGGCGGCCTGGAGCTGCGAACGATCCCCAACGATAGCCGCGGTCGCCTCCGCCCCAAAGATGTGGAGGAAGCCATTCGCCTTCCCGACATCCATCACCCTCGTACGGGGCTGGTCTGTCTGGAGAACACCCACAACCGTTGCGGCGGGGCCGTTCTCGGCGAAGCCGACATGGAGGCGGTGGCCCAGGTGGCCCATCGCTGGGGCATTCCTGTCCACCTGGATGGTGCTCGCATCTTCAATGCTGCCGTGGCTCTGGGGGTGTCGGCGGCCGATCTGGCCCGCCAGGCCGACTCGGTGGCCTTCAGCCTGTGCAAGGGCCTGGCTTGTCCGGTCGGCTCCCTCCTTTGCGGCAGCGCCGAATTCATCCAGCGGGCGCGCAAGTACCGCAAGATGGTGGGCGGAGGCATGCGCCAGGCGGGCATCATCGCTGCGGCGGGTATTGTCGCCTTGGATAGCATGATCGACCGTTTGCAGGAGGATCACGACAATGCCAAGCTGTTGGCTCAAGGGCTGGCCGGCTTGTCCTCCCTCCGCCTGGATCCGGCGTCCGGGCAAAGCAACATGGTAAGCCTACAAGTCGAAGGCATCCCTGCCCTCGAGTTCCAAGGCCGTCTGGGGCAGGCAGGCGTGCTGGTCACCTACATGGGTGGCCAGCGACTGCGCCTTGTCACCCACCACGGCATCGAGCGCGCCGATATCGAGGAGGCCGTCCAACGCATTCGAGCAGAGGCCAGCGCGTTGACATAATCACGCTTCGTCGTTGGGCGTATGGGGGTCGCGGTGGGTTTATCTCCAGAGGCAACCGATGCCGTGTTCGCGGGCATGGGTTTCGTAGGTTGTGAGGCGGGTGAGGTAGCGCCCGTCGTGGCGCGAGGCCTTGGCCAGTCCTTCGCTCACGAGGACAGCATCGAGCGATTGGCCGTCATTGGTGAAGACGTAGCGGAGCAGGCGTCCGTACTCGTCCTCATCGCGAGCGTCGGCGTCCAGCCTGACGGTCGTTCCCACTAGCTCGCGGTTTCTTTCTGTGGCCTCCTGGTAGCACTTCTCACCCTCTTCAGGGGCGTCGATGCCATAGTAGCGCACCTGCTGGCGCTTGCCGTCGATTCGGACATCTATAGTATCGCCGTCGATGACCTTCTCCACGGTGGCCGGCTCCAGCGACTGTGGGTTGGGGTGAAGCAAGGGGTGAGGAGTGGCTGTGGGTGTGGGTGTGGGGGTAGTGGTAGGGCTGGCAGTGCCTGCCGTCCCGCCGTCAGTGGTGAGCAGTTGGACAAAGCCGACGAAGGCTGCCAGCAGGATCAACAGGGGCCAGAGGATGGCAACCCTTCGCCTTAGTCGCAGCCTGGGCCAGGGGAAATATTTTGTCAAACGCCTCATCGTTCTAGGCCATTTTCGCCGGGGCGTGTTCTGCTGTCGTTCTGTTAGCACTTGACAGTAGTGCTATAATAATACGTTCTTCTGCCTCGGTCATGTCTAGCGTTTTGTTCGTCTCCAGCACCGGGAACGTTGGCCAGTCAGCTTGTCAGCACTTGGCCGCTAAAGGATATGACGTCGTTTTGGCCGCCAGCGCTACTGAAGCGTTGCGCAGTTTGCACACTTTGATGGTAGATGCCGTCATCTTCGACACCGCCGTGCCTGACATGTCTGCTCAAGACTTCTGCCATTGGCTGCGCCAAGACCCTCGCTGCGAAGACGTGCCCACCCTCTTTCTTGCGTCATCGTCCCTCAGATGGCTACCTGACTCAGTCCCTATGAGAATAGGTCGCGACACTCTGGTGGGCAAGCCCTTCCTCTGCTCGGAGGTTGAGCAGACTCTGAAGCGGCTGCTGGGACCGCCCACAGTGCCCACTCCGAAGACCCTGACTGTTGGTGACCTATCGCTGGATCGCAGCCTGTTTGCCCTGTCGAGCGAGGACGGCAGCGTAACCCTGACGCCCACCGAATTCCGCCTGCTGGAGTACATCATGGAGCGGCCGGGGACGGTGGTCACTGCTGAGGAACTGCTGGAGAAGGTCTGGGGCTTCTTCCCTCACACTGGCAGTGGCGACATAGTCCGTTCCCACATGCGCAATCTGCGGCGCAAGATTAGCAAGGTAGCGCAGGGGCGAGAAGTGATCCGCACCCTTCCCAGGCGCGGCTATCGACTTACCATCTAGGGGCGTTAGAGGCAAGCTTTCCTTGACTTTTCCTCAAGGCATCGCTATTCTCGCAATGGACCTGCCTGTCTAGCGGCAAGTGAGCGGGAGTAGCTCAGTGGTAGAGCTCCTGCCTTCCAAGCAGGTTGTCGCGGGTTCGATCCCCGTCTCCCGCTCCACCCGCTGTTAGACGTTACAACGCATGCAAGGTGAGGGCCGCCGAGGGGCGGCCTCGTGCTTTTCGGGCAGGTCGTCGGGGCTCGCTTGGTCTATTGCCACACAAACTCGGATCCGATCTGACGGAGCTTGAGTTGCTAGTTCACCGGAAGGATTCGGACATTTGATCCGGGAGTCGTGGATTCGAATCCCACCCGGCTGTCCAGGCGCCCAGATACGAGTCTGCCACAAGTCGCGCCTGGTCGATGCTCTTCGCGATGGTCGAAGGGCTGGCCCTTCTCGCTGAGCGCGACGAGGCTGCCGAGCTTCGACCCCTGGTCTGGAAGCCATCGATATCGGTGCCCTTGTACGCTGGGGGACCTGGGCGCTCCTTCGAACCGTCCCCACATCACGGCGGGCGCGACTATCCTTGAAGGGACTCGAGCTTCGTGGTAAATTGCCGTCACAAACAGGGCGTTGCAGCTTCGTGACCGCCTTCGGAATCATCAACTGCTTCGGTGATGGCCAGGGAGAAGGGATAGGGTTGTCGACAGGAGGTAGTTCCCTTTGGTAGCTACGAGGAAGGGCCCCCCGATTGCGGTCGATGCCGCAAGTTGCACGGGTTGTCTCATTTGCGAGCTCCGCTGCTCTCTCAGGTTCGAAAAGGCCTTCAATCCGTCGAAGTCTCAGATTAGAATCCGCAGGCTTGTCGGAGGCGACTGTGAATATGACATATCCTTCACGGACAGATGCGACAATTGTGGCATCTGCGTCAGGTACTGCCCCTATGGTGCCTTGATCCAGGAGGAGAAAAAGGAGACCGCCTAGGATGGAGATCCCCGGATACGCTGGCAGCATCCTGTACGTTGACCTGACCAGCGGGCGCACCAAGAAGGAGCCCCTCGCTCCAGGCCTGGCGAGGACGTTTATCGGCGGCCACGGCATCAACTGGAAGCTGGCCTATGACCTCATCCCTCCCGATGCAGACCCTCTGTCCCCTGAGAACGCGATCATCATAGGGGCCGGCCCCTTCTCGGGGACGCTGGTTCCTGGAGCCCCGGAGCTGGTCATCACCAGCAAACTCCCTCTCAGCGGCGGGTTTGGCACGAACGCTGGAGGAGGGCACTTCCCCCTTATGCTCAAATCATCGGGATATGACCACCTGGTGATCACCGGGAGAACGGAGAAGCCAACGTACTTGAAGATCCTGGACGATGACGTCGAGCTCTGCGACGCGCGAGACCTGTGGGGCAGAGACATCTTCGAGACGGTAGACGAGCTGCGCACCCGCTACGAACCGTGCAGCGTGATCCCTATCGGGCCATCGGGGGAGAAGCTGGTCAGGATCTCGGTGACCAGCATTGACAAGCTGGGCACGGTGGGGTTTGGCGGTCTTCCAGCGGTAATGGGTTCCAAGAACCTGAAGGCGATAGTAGCAGTCCAGGGCACCAGGGAGATAAGGGTGGCCCACCGCCTCAGGCTCCTGAAAGCGGTGGACCGGATGCTGGAACGGGTCATGAGTTACCGCCTGCGCCCGACCCTGCTGGAGGGCGGCACCTTCGCCATGAGTGCCAGCTGGCTCGGCATGGGCGGACAGGGCTGGGATGACATACATCGAGAGAGCAGGGAGACCCTGGCCTGCCCCAGTTGTCCCATGGGCGACAAGGAACGCCACCGGCTGACGGAGGGCGATTATTCCCCCATGGTGTCCTACAGCACCGACTTCATGGGAGAGTTCGAAGCCAGCGGCAAGACCCCTCTGGACAGCCATAACCGGGCCGTCAAGCGGCTGGATAGGTTCAACAGAAACGGGATTTGTCGGTTCCACTTTCGCGACGCGCTGGGGCTCATGACGTCCCTGTATCAGCAGGGGATCATCACCACGGAGGACACCGACGGCGTCGAGCTGAAAGGCGACTACGATACCACCCTTAGGCTCATCGACATGACCGCTCGCAGGGAGGGCTTCGGCGACCTGCTGGCCGAAGGTGCCCTCCGAGCAGCCCGTAGAATCGGCAGGGGCGCCGAGGAGCACGTCATCCACATCAAGGGGTGCTCCCAGTACCTCGACCCCAGGATCGACAGCTTCAATACCATGGCCTTCGCCCAGCTAGTGCACCCTGGACGTCCCCACTACGCCTGCGGAGGCATCGGCATCTACATGCCAGAGCGGCCTATCGATCTCTTCGTCAGACACGCGGGAAGGATTGGAGTTCCTGACGAAGCGATCAGACGTATCTTTGGCCCCGCCTCCTTTAACGTGGGCAGACTCACCAAACACGCTGAGGACTGGTTCTCCCTTTTCAATTGTCTTGGCCTGTGCCATCGCGTATACATTAGCCGCTTCCACAGCATCGAAGGCGTGGTGGAGTTGTACTCGGCCATTACCGGGATCGAGACCACGGCGGCCGAGCTGCTGAAAGCCGCGGAGCGAGCCTGGAACATGTCTAGGCTTCTCAATGTTAGAACCGGGTTTGGCCGCAAGGATGACACGCCCCCCAGGGGCTGGTTCACACCGCCGGCGGCGGGAGACAGAGAATACCCGCTGAGGGACTACTTTGGAGCCGCTAGTTTTACCAGGGAAGATGTGGAGGGAGTCCTGAACGACTACTACGATGAAAGGGGTTGGGACAAGGAGAGCGGTATTCCGACCCCGGAGAAGCTGAAGGAATTAGGACTGGAGGGTTACCAGCCATGAAGTATTCGGTTTGCCCTCCTGGCTTGTGAGCCCGAGAGTGAGGGGCTGACGCCAGCCAGCAAGAAAGCGGCAGAGGGCAGTGACCGCCGTATCAGAGAGACCTGAGGTATGTATGTCGTCAGCGCTTTTCGGACTTTCTCGCCGTACGGTGCCAAGACTTCATCCGCATCCGGATGGTTGATGCGCCGAGCCACTTGGGCCAGCCTTGAGGCTGTAGGGTACTGCTCACACCATCCCTCTGCGCACCACGTCGTGATTGACAATCCGCGCCACCTGGCGGCCCTGATCGCCTCCCGGTGATCGCCTGCTTCTCAGGCAGGTGCTCTAGAACCACAGAAGATTGCACGAGGAAACCCGGGCGGCTCACGGTTCGTGCATCGAATGTTTCGTGCCCTGAAAGCGTCACGCTCAACAGTTCCAGCCGTAGTGGAGATGGATGATGTATCATCGGAGAACCTGTGCCCCGTCGATGGATCCGTCCCGTTGTAGCGATTGAGGTGCCAGTCGAGATTCCGATCCGTTACTCTGGCCTGCACGTCTGGGATGGTGATCTTGTCAACCCGACGCCACCAGTTGCATTTGAGACCCTCGCGACGTACGATTTTATGTGTTTCCTTGTCGTTGATTTCACCCACGCCCTTCAGAATGTGCTGAAGGTACATCGGCCTGGACGAGGGACATCCCACGCTCGGGTGGAGGATGTGTGAATGTTGTTCCGTCCTGGGCACCAGAACTCTCAGAACTCACAGAGGCGGCGCAGGGGCCGGCTATTGACGGGCCTGGGCGCAAGACGGGCTTCCAGTGTTTCGGCGCCAGACTCTTGTTGTGAATAGCCCGTTCCGGGCGTCAGCTATGATCATTGCGAGCTACCACCGGAGGTATGAGGATGATAGGCCCGTCTGACAATTGCCCGACGCATCTCATCCCTGACGCCCCCGCCGATGAGGACGCTTTTGGGCCGCATAGCCGAGTAGCGAACGCGATAGCCGACCTGGTTCGTTCGGAAAGGGGCGGCAAGACGATAGGCCTTGAAGGCGGCTGGGGGTCTGGCAAATCGACGGTCGTCAACCTCCTGAGAAGCGAGCTTGAGTCCGAGCCTAACATAGCGGTTGCGGTTTTCGACGCGTGGGCGCACCAGGGTGACCCCTTACGCCGAACATTCTTAGAGCGGTTGATCGCTGTCGTTCTTGAGAGGAAGTGGGCTGATCGTCGCAGATGGACAAAGCGTGCGGAAGAGTTAGCTAGGCGGCGCAGGATCACAGAGACAAGAGACGTAGCTCGGCTCACGTTGTTTGCGAAGTGCCTAAGCGTCGCGATGTTCTTGGTGCCCCTTGGCATGAGCCTTCTCGCGGTCGGCCTATCCGAGGGCCTCGGGGCAGCAGTAGTCGCAGGAGCCGCGCTGAGCGCGACACCGCTTCTCGTCATTGGCACTTGCGTCGCACGATCGATCGTTCCGACCCAGTTTGGAGCCAAGAAGGAGAACGAGGAAGGCGACGGCTGCTGGGCAATCTTCGTCGGTCGACAGGTCAAGGAACAGAGGACTGAGACCTTTGAGACCCCTGATCCCACATCGGTCGAGTTTCGGCAGACATTCTTGGAGCTCATGAACAGTGCGCTGTCCAATGAGGACCGCAAGCTGATGCTGGTTCTTGACAACCTTGACAGGGTGAATCCGGGCGACGCGCTAACCATCTGGTCAACGCTGCAGACATTCGTTCAGCACAGCGAAGACTTCGATCCGAAGTGGTTCGACAGACTGTGGGTGCTAATTCCTTACGACCGCGACGGCATCCGCCGGCTCTGGGAAAAGCAACGGCAGGTCGATGCTGAATCTCAGGCTCAGGAAGAAGGTGCCCAAGCTGGGACCGCTTCCACATTCCTGGACAAGAGTTTGCAGATACGATTTGAGGTACCCCCTCCAGCTTTGTCGGATTGGCAGGGCTACCTCCTGCGGCTGTTGGTACAGGCCCTGCCCAATCATGAGCCTGACGAATTCCATGCCGTCTACGTTGTCTATGCTCTCTACCCGGCCCACCGGGGGTCCAGGCCAACACCCCGAGATCTCAAGCTATACGTCAACAGGATAGGTGCCCTCCACCGCCAGTGGCAGGACAGATTCCCACTACAGCACCTCGCCTACTACTCCTTGGTCTGGCGAGATGGCAGGAACGTGGAGGAAGGACTCCAGCGGGGCACCATGCCGGAGCGAGAGCTGAAGTCTGTCCTTGGCGAAGGGATACAGGATAACCTGGCAGCCCTCAGGTTCAATGTCGAGGAGATCGAGCGAGCGAGGCAGCTCCTCTTGGTCGGTCCGATAAGGGAAGCCATCTTGTCTGGAGACGGCGACTCGTTGAGGGAAGCCGCGGAGGCCAACGCGATAGGATTCTGGCCGGTGTTGGAGTGGATGCTGGGCGCTGGAGAGGTCCAGTTCGAGTCTCCTGCGGTGCTGGCTAAGGCTGGCGTGTGTTTCTTGAAGAGCGGGTTGTTTGGCGGAGACCTAACGACGGGCATGAGAAACATACTCGCCCATCTTCGCAATCAAGCCAAGGAAACGGAGGAGTGGGCACCCTTCGACGCCGACATGGCCGAGGGAATCGCGTCGATGCTGGAGTTGCTTCGCGTCGATGCCCAATCAGCACGCATCTTTCTTGACCCCATCACGAAGGCTGGGATTGGAGAGGGGGACGGGAAGGTAAGTCCCTCCGCGTGGGTGGACGGAGTGCTGCTGATTCTCAGAAAGTTGGAGTCGTTGGGCCTGAATCTTCCTGACGTTGTGGAGAAAGGCCTGACAGTTCCAGCTGATTCAGTCAACTGGGTGCAGGTATGTGATCGTCTCGTACAGGAGGATGGCGCCGGACACTTCTGGCCGCTACTACGGCCCAAGGCGTCCGTGAAGAGCATCTCTGAAGCCGTTTCTGAGGCCGTTGGCGGCGGTACTGCTTCGGAACAGCACGTGAATACAATCCGGGTCACCAACGTGACTGTTGAGAATGCCTCGTGGGGCACCTCGGTCGATTCGATCAAGGATAGGCTCCAGGGCGGAAGCTCTTTGGCTTCTGGGGAGCTGCGTGTCTTGCTTGAGGCCGTATGGACGATTCGGAAGGAGTATGGTCCCACCGAAGACGTGATCAGAGAGCTGGCTACAAAGGGTCACATCCTTCATCATCTGAATCAGGCCGCTTCCGAGAGCGACGCCAATCCGACCGCGTGGTGCATATTTACCATCCTGGACGGCGATCCCACAGGTGCGGAACAGCCAGCGGTTGGGAATTCAGCGGCTGGTCATGAGCAGTTGACTAACATTCTAACTTCACCTCAGAGCCACACTGCCGTAATCGTGCTGCTTGCCTTCATTGTCGCCGAGTCGTCCAAATCCGAGCTTCTGTTTCGCATCCTTGAAAGCAGGCCGAACGCGAAAGAATTCGTTGTGCTTACTCTACAGGTCATCTTTGATGGCCCCGCCAGCAACCGTATCTTCACCTCAGAATTGATGCTCGAGCAATGGTCCTTGTTGAAGGAGGAGTTGGACGATGAACAGGAGAGGTTTCGGCCCTTGGTACAGCGGCTCGTGGCCGAAGGTGATCTCGTCAGGCGGGTTTGCGAAGATGAGTTTGATCCAGGCAATGCGGGACTCTACGCGGAGTTGGTAGCAGCAGGCGCATGCAAGGACGCAGACTTCCGGCAGTGGTGTACGGAAGCACTAGGTCGGATCGAACGGGAGAGATGGGCCGAACACCTCGCCAATGGAGACGAGGTCCTCCGTTTCATCACTGAGCTGGCTAACGAGAAGGTAGACTTGAATCTAGGGGTCCACTATCTAGACGCGCTCGGCGATTTTGCTGACGTGGTGGCCCGAGGGCAAGCGCCGGGTTGGTCATTCGAACCTTCTTGGGCGAAGATAATCGGGCAGCTATCAGGAGAGCGCAGAGAGCTTCTAGGGAGAAGGGCTTTGCAGGCTGCAATAAACGCGGGCGGTAATCCCGCTGAACCCTTCTTCAGTCTCTTCGGCTCTGAGATCTCAGTCGCCGACGTGAACGGCAACAATGACTCGGTCGACCGGTTCCTCTCCGTGCTTCTCGATAAACAGAGCCCACCTGGTCTCTGCTGGATGGCGGGCCTCCTCGAGGGACAGCCACGCCTTCTTGAAAAGCACCCTGATAAGGCGGGAGTAGCCGCGTTCATGGAACGCGTCGAGCACGCTGTCTCACAGCCGCCTGAGGGAGAGGCGGGTGACTGCCTGAGGAGGATCGCGGACGCTCTGCACATAGAGACTCCTCCGCCAGGCGAAGGCGAGAAGAAAGGCGGTGAATAAGGCAGCGTCTTTCGTGAATCAGGCGTGGTAAGGGCGAGGTCTATCGGTCGGTGGTCAGATAAGGAAGATCGCATGACGCTCCACGATGAGCTTCTGCTCCGCGGGCAGGCTCTCTCCGACCACAGGACGTGGCACAGGGGGAGTCGGGAGGCTGGCGGTTTGTACATTCAAAGATTGGGCGAAGCAGGGAACCCCACCGCGACGTAGCGTTGCAGGATCTCCCCAGAACATTTATACTAAGTGGCGAGCATCAATCCGCTGAATTGCCTGGCAGCTGCCGGTTCTAGGGCAAGGTCATGATACGCGACCCCCTTTACAGCGCCATTGAGGAAGGGCTCTCGAAGCCCCTCGACTGGGCCGCATTCGAAGCGTGCGCTGAGTCCCTGCTGCGGCCAATCTATCCAACGTTGGTGCCTGTCCCCGGAGGGGGCGACGCCGGTATAGACGGATATGCCGCTGAGCTTGATGCCCCACCGATTGTGCTGGTCACCACAACCGCGCAAGACGTAGAGCGAAACCTCCGCACGAACCTGGAGAGTCATGTCAAATCGGGCGGACGGGCGCGGACGGCACTACTTGCCACGAGCCAGTCCTTGGGAGGCCGCAGGCGCGTGAGCCTCCAGCAGAGGGCGTCCGAATTGGGTTTCGACCTCATCCAGATTTTCGACAGAGTTTGGTTCGTTGATGAGCTCTACCGGGATCCGAAATGGCGAAGGGACTTGCTCGGGATTCCCGGCGAACAACCAGCGCTCTCGGTCATTCCACCAAGTACGCGACCGACAATCCTGCTCTCACTCGTCGGGAGAGAAAGAGAATTCAATGCCCTCCGCTCGGTGACAGGTGACGTGGTGGTGTTCGGAAAGCCCGGCATAGGCAAGACCGCAGTGCTTCGACAGCTTGCGCTCGAGGGTTGGGGCCTTTTCGTGGTCGACGACTCCAGCGAGCGACTTCCAGATGCCATCCGAGAGCAAAGGCCGCTGCGGATCATCGTTGACGATGCGCATTTTGACCCTCCCAGGCTCTCTAAGCTGCGCCAACTCCGTGAGGCAATCGGTGGTGACTTTGACATTGTGGCGGTGACCTGGCCAGGGGCGCAGGCTAGTGTCGAGTCACACCTTGCTTCGGCTTGCTCCCTGGAGATCGGCCCTCTTACTCGTGATCAGGTGGTTCAGGTGATCGAGGAAGTGGGCATAAGGCGGCCAAGCAGTTTTCAACGGGTGATCGTCGATCAGTCTCTAGGCCGCCCAGGACTCGCGGCAACCCTGGCGTTGCTTGCTCTCAATGGTAAGGCACGCGAAGTTGCAGTGGGTGAGGCGCTCCTGCAGGACACCCAGGTGACATACCGGCGCATACTTGGCGATCAGAGCGCCGCCGTACTGGCAGTCATAGCGCTCAGCGGAGACTCTGGTGTTGATGTGGACACGATTGGAGCCGCCCTGAAGCTTGACCTTGCCTTCACTCACACGTTGGTCAAGGGTCTTGCATCTGGCGGCACGATTGACGAGGCACGAAGGGGAGGCGGCCGCCTCATCGTGCAACCGGAATCCTTGCGATATGCGCTGGTAAGGGAGATGTTTTTCAGTGTGGGGGCACTGCCTCTACGAACTGTCCTGGATGCTTTTGACGATCGTACAGTTGCTATCGTTCCCCTGGTTGGGGCGGGCCATAGAGGAGCAGACCTCGACCAGAAACTGATGCAGTCTCTGGTTGAGCGCAGCAGTGACCCTAGGACCTTCCCCGCTTACGCGTCTCTGGGTGAGGCGGAAGCCCTGTTTGCGCTGTCGGTGGCACCCGGCAGCGCACTTGAGATCGCGAAGGCGGCCCTTCCCCATTCACCCAAGATCGGTTTCCGAACACTAATGGAGCGGGCCGTCGGAGATAGGAGACCGAAGCATAGTCACCCAGACCATCCGATGCATCTGATCCAGGGCTACCTTGCTCAGCCGTCGGGCAGGCTCGAACACAGGTGGGAACTGGTTAGAGTTGTGTCTCAATGGGTGAGCGAGAACATGGACCCCGATGTTGCCTTGGAGGCTCTGTGCTGCGCTCTCAATCCTGGACACGAGACGACCACCTTAGATCCTGGCGAGGGCCGGAAGGTAACGATCTGCAGTGGCATCCTGCCGGTTGAGAGCCTCAAGAAGATAACGGAACTCTGGAGGGAAGCGCTCCAACTGATCACGGCGATTCGGTGCCGGAGCTACGTGCCTCTGCTCGAAGTCCTCGGCTACTGGGTCTTTCCCAGCAGGGTGACGTTCAGCCCTACAACCCCTGATGAAGAATACAACTTCATGAGGAAAGAGGCCGTCCGGCTCATCCGCCAACTGGCGAAGCGATTTCGATGGCACAGAGGTGTCATCGCGCAGCTGGCGACGTTGGCGGAGCAGGCTGACCTAGCCGTCAAAGTGCACACGGACAGCGAGTTCGATATCTTCTTTCCAGAGCCCGATCTGAGACGGTACGGATCAGACTGGCGCGCGGCTGAACAGAGTCAGCTCGATGCCGCACGTCGGCTCGCCGAGTCCATGCAAATGCTTGCGCCTGAGGAAGTAGCTAGTCGCATCGCCGCAGCCGAGAGGGAAGCCACCCAGGCAGGGATCACCTGGCCACGGTTCACGCCTAACGTCTGTGCCTACCTCGCCGAACATACCGCCAAGCCGCATGAATTCGCCAGCGCCTTCCGCGATGCTGCTGCCCCCGAAGACCTGCTAGTGCCGTTCCTGTCGGCTATGGCAAAACAGCGGCCCAAAAGCTGGGCTGAACTGCTTTCTGAATTCCTTCGACATGAAACGTATTGGAGGTCGGCCGTAGCCGTATGCCTGACGCAGCCGGTAGGCGAATCGCTGCAGACGCAGGCCATCCGCCAGTGTGATGCAAGCTTCGTGAACTACCTGAGAGTCATGATCGCGCGTGACGAGCTCGATACTGGTGCGTTCCCCGGTTTGCTCGACCACGCCAATCCGGCGGTCGCCCGGACAGTCGCGATCGAACTTCGAACAGGTGGCCGTGAGCTCCCACCCGAAACTCAGGAGAAATGGGAAGCTGCGATCATTCGTTGCCCTGCGGATGACCACTGGTATGCGACGATTCTGAAGTCGCGTCATTCTCTGCTCGTGAGCTGGGTGGAGGCCTGGTTAGAGCGACAGATTTCGGCAGAGCCCACGTACGAGCACATTCCTGACTCGTTGCTGGACGTCATAGGAGACCTGCCGGCTGAACTCAAGGCGCACCTTCTTGGTCGCATCCCGGCGAAGCCGTACAACCCTTACATCGCCGCCTTGGTGGCTCGCCTGGTGGGAGACGACGACAGGCTCGCCGCAGCTTTGTTTGGCCGGTCAGAGCTGAAGCGGTATCATGAAGCGGCCCTCATCGGTCAGCCAACGTCGTCGTGGTTGAAGCGGGCCATCGTGGCCCTGAACCATGGCTGGTCCCCTGAACGCACAATAGCGGCATGCACTAGCGGATTCTCCATGTGGTCTGGTTCGGAAGCCGCACACTGGGACGGTTGGGTCAAGGACTTCGAGAAACTTGGTCATAGCCGTAAGCGCGATGCCAGGCTGCTTTCTCAGGCTGGAGTGGCCCACTATAGCAAGCTTCGAGACGGAGCTGCGGAGAGGGAACGGCACGAGGCTGTCTACGGTTTGTCCTAAGCTCCACCATACTTGGGCGCACTGGGGACGCTATGGCTCCGGTGCACCCGCCGGGTCTGCCCGAATCGTTTCGAAGCCCTCCAGCGCCGCGCGCAGGTCCTCGACGATTTCCTACGCTATCGCCTCTGGATCCCCGAGGTTGGTGGAGTCCTCCAGGCGCTCGTCCCCCAGCCCCTTAACAGGGACGCACCCGTGGACTATAATCATGTCGCTCTAATACCTCTTTTGGGAGGAACAACTTGGTAGACGACATCCGCTACGGCCCGGACAACCCTCACCCACTTTCGACCCGCAAGACTGAGTTGGTCTGGGAGGGCAAGTACGACGAGTACGGCAACCGGCGCGAAGTGGACATTGCTGGCTGCGCCATGCCGTTGCAGAAGATTGAGACGGTGGACGAGCCCCGCTCGCGCGCCGAAGGCCAGCAGCTGCGATTTGACACAGAGAAGGCCCACCGAGACGACTTCCGCAACATGCTCATCTGGGGCGACAACAAGCTGGTCATGGCGTCTCTGCTGAAGGACTTCAAGGGCAAGATCGACCTCATCTACATAGACCCACCGTTTGATGTGGGCGCTGACTTCACTATGGATGTACTGATAGGCGACTCAAGGGAATCAGTGGAAAAGGATCAGTCTGTCCTGGAAATGGTCGCCTATCGTGACATGTGGGGCAGAGGCGTGGACTCGTACCTTCAGATGATGCACGACCGACTGCTGTTGATGAAGGAATTGCTTGCAGAGCACGGGAGCATTTACGTCCACTCGGACTGGAGGGTGGCCCACTACGTCAAGCTCCTGCTCGACGAGATCTTTGGCGGCGACCAGTTCCTGAATGAAGTTGCGCGACAGAAGACCATGTCCAGGAAGGCCCAGTCGCGGAGCTTCGGGAATATGCACGACACCGTCTTCTTTTACAGCAAGGGAGCGAACTACAGGTTCAACCCCCAGGTCGACCCTCGAGAGGAAAGGGCTCGTGAAGTGCGTTTCCCCGAGGTAGAAGAACAGACTGGTCGCCGCTACGTCTGGGACAACTTCACTCAGGCCGGGGACGGCCCGCCTCGGCGGTTCGGTGACCGGGTGCTGGCGCCGCCTCCAGGCAAGCACTGGATTTGGTCACAAGAGCGCATCGACGAGGCGTGGGCAGAGGGCATCATTCAAATTCGCGGCAACATGCCCCGTCTGAAGCGGTACGAAACCGAGGGTTTGTTTGCGGGCGACCTTTGGGTGGGAAAGGAATGGGTCATCCACTCACAAAGCCAGGAAGCTACCGGCTACGACACGCAAAAGCCCGAGTCCTTGCTTGAGCGCATCGTGAGCGCGTCCTCCAACGAGGGCGACCTTGTAGCTGACTTCTTCTGCGGGTCCGGCACCACATTGGCCGTCGCGGAAAGACTTGGCCGCCGATGGATTGGCTGTGATTTCGGACGGTTTGGCGTCCATACGTCTCGCAAGCGCCTCATCGATTTGCAGCGCCGTCTTCACGGGGACGGCAACCCCTACCGTTCTTTCGATGTCTACAACCTTGGCCGCTACGAGCGCCAGTGGTGGCAGAAGGAGAGCCTGAGAGACGCTGACGGCGAACACCGTCGAGTAGTGCTGGAGTTCTACCGCGCCGAGCCCTTGGAATCGTCGCCATCTCCTCTCCTACACGGACGCAAGGGACAGACATTGGTGCACGTAGACACCATCGATACGATACTCACTCGGGACGAGGTCACGGCGGTAGCAGTCGCAGCGAAGGAGGCGGGAGCACGGGAGGTCGCCTGTCTGTCCTGGGAGTTCGAGATGGAGCTCCGGCTCACCTGCAACCGTCTGGAGCAAGAGCTGAGCGTGAAGATCAAACTCATTCCAATACCCTGCGAGATCATGGAGAAGAACCGCAAGGAGCCGCCGCCGTTCCTTGAGGTCGCCACGCTCGAGGCCGAGCCGGTCATGCGCGACATCGGTGGCCAGAAGCGGGTAGACATCAAGCTCACCCGATTTCTGCCGTCTTTGGCGGAGGTTCCCACCAAAGAGCTAGAGGCGCTCAAGGAGCGCGCCATCAACAGCGGCTTTGATTTCATCGACTTCTGGGCGGTGGACTTCGACTATAGGCATGGGGAACCGTTCAATCACCACTGGCAGGCCTACCGGACTCGCAAGAATCGCCTCCTCCCCACCGTCTCTGACCTGGCGTACGAATACTCAACGCCCGGCCCGCATACCGCCTGCGTCAAGGTGGTGGACGTCTTCGGCTGCGACACATCCATAACCGTCAAGGTACCTCTGTAATGAGCGTCATCGTCAACCCCGAAGCGCTGGAGCCGCTGTTCGCTCCTTGGGAGATTCCAACCCTTCACCGTGTGCGGGCGAAAAGAGAAGGCGAACCCGCTGAGGCGGTGAAGGGTCGCCGTCCCAGCTCCATCGTCATCGCCCAGAATCTTCGCGAGGCGGTGAGTGACTGGCGTCAGGCGGAATACGGTGGAGCCTCCGACACGACGCGCGAACTACTAATGCACTGGTTCGAGCGCGATCACATGGTCTCTGGGCCTGATGGGCAGGACGTACCCTTCCGCTACTACTTCTGCCAGCGGGAGGCGATCGAGACCGTGATCTACCTGGTGGAGGTACGCGGCCTGACTTCCCTTTCGCAGATCACCGCCGAGTTTGGCGGCCCTGGCGCGGTCACAGCGGCGCTCGGCATCGCGCCAGAGGAGGACCTTTGGCCGAGGTATGCCTTCAAGGTGGCCACCGGTGCGGGCAAGACGAAGGTCATGAGCCTGGCCATCGTGTGGAGCTACTTTCATTCCTTGCGGGAGTCCGGCTCGAAGATGGCTCGGCACTTTGTGGTCATCGCTCCCAACCTCACAGTCTACGAGCGCCTGAAGGAGGACTTCGGCGACGGCAAGATTTTCGACTCAGATCCCCTGATTCCAGACGCATGGCGCGGAGACTGGAACCTTTCGGTAGTGCTGCAGGACGAGGCGACTGGCGCGGCCACGGGAGGAGTTCTTTACCTCACGAATATCCACCGCCTGTACGACGTCAGCAAGCGTAAGAGGAAGGAACCCGAGACCTACGCCTGGATGGGGCCACCAGTTTCGAAGGCGACAGCGCTGGACACCGGCGAAGCGTTGCGGGAGCGCGTCACCTCTCATCGTCGAGTCATGTTGCTCAACGACGAGGCCCATCACGTCTGGGACCCTGACTCGGCCTGGAATGAGGCCATCTCCTATTTGCACGAAACGCTGCAGAAGCGGACAGGTGAGGGTCTCGTGGCCCAACTCGATTTCTCCGCCACACCGAAGGACAACAAGGGCAACATCTTCAAACACGTAATCTGCGATGCCCCGTTGGGAGAGGCAGTTGACGCGGGAATCGTCAAGACACCCGTCTTAGGCCGCGGCCAGAAGCTCGTCGAGCGGGTTGACCCGAACGCGGCCTACAGGTACGAGAACCATCTAACGCTCGGGTATCTTCGCTGGGTGGAGTCGAAGAAGGAGTGGGAGCGCAGTGGGAAGAAGCCCCTGATGTTTGTCATGACCGAGGACACTGAGGCGGCCGATCAGATTGCCCGCCGCCTCAATTTTGATCCGATCTACGACGAACTGAACGGTAAGACAGTCAATCTCCACACTAACCTCAAGGGCAAGATCAAGTGGATGGGCGGAAAGGCGAAGGGTTATCCCGTCTTCCATGAGAGCGAGAGTGAGATCAGCGACGATGACCTCAAGGAGCTGCGGAGGCTCTCGCGTGAGCTTGACCAGAACGCCAGCCCCTACCGCTGTATCGTTTCCGTACTGATGCTGCGGGAGGGCTGGGACGTACGAAACGTTACGACCATCGTACCCTTGCGCCCGTACACTTCGACAGCCAACATCCTCCCGGAGCAGACACTGGGTCGCGGGCTGCGGCGGATGAACCCGTCGGGTCAGGTCGCGGAGGTCGTCACCGTCGTTGAACACCCAGCATTCACAAGCCTCTACAAAGAGCAACTCAGCCAGGAGGGGCTTGATATCGTCGTTGTGGACGCCGACAAGGTACCGCGCACGACGGTGACCATCTTCCCGGACGAAGTGAACAAGGATGTTAAGGCCCTAGACCTTCTGATTCCGCGCCTTACTCCGGCTTACCGTATTGTGCCAAAGCTCGATGATTTCACGTTCGACGACGTCACGAAGCAATTCGCCGGTTTCCAACCGCTCCCTCTAGGCGAACCCACCACCCGCGAGCTCAAGTACGAGGGCCGCCACCTCTTCACGAATGAGATCGTCGAGGAGATGACTGTGAACCTACCGCTCTTGGAAAACGGTTGGGGCGCCGTTTCCTTCTACCGTGAGGAGCTGGAGCGCATCACCAGGATCAGGGGTACTCACCGAATACTTGCTCCCTTAATCCAGCGCTTCCTGGAAGAGACCCTATTCGGCGAGCGAGTGGAGCTGAACGACCCTCGCCTCGTCGCGCGTTTGGCCGACGGAGACGTTAGGGAATACATCCGCGCCACGTTCGTACCCCTGATTCGCGCAAGAACAACGCTGACGGAGGAGCGTGTCTCGGCGTCGGAACCACAGTCTGTGTGCACTTGGCGACCATTCCAGGTCACACATTCAGAGCGCCGCCCGACAGAGGAAGCAGCAAGGACGCCGTTCAATCTGGTTCCCTGCAACCGCGAGCTTGAAGTGGCTCTGACTCACTTCCTGGACAACGCCCCCGACGTGGCAGCGTTTTGTAAGAATGCTGGACCACAATCACTCCGGATCGACTATTTGGCGGCTGGGGGCCGTCTGGCCTTCTACACCCCAGATTTCATCGTCCGCATGGTAGATCGCAGCTATCTTTTGGTTGAGACCAAGGGCCGCGAAGACATGGATGTCCCGCACAAGGCAAGAGCGGCGGTTGCTTGGTGCAAGGCGGCGTCTGGCAAGGCTGCCAAGTGGCAGTACCTCTATGTGCCCCAAGGAGTGTTTTCTGAGGTCGCTGGCAACACTGTTGCAGAGCTGTCGCGATCATGTGCGCCAACACTGGCAGGCATACTTCAGGAAGCCGTGGGGCCACAGCTGGCATTGCCCCTCTTTGAGGCGGAGGAGACACCAGCTCTTGCAGTAGAGGACTTCATCCCCGTTGCCACGTTGGAGGGCCTGCCTCCCCGGTGCCGCAAGTCCGTGGAGCAGGCCATAACCCTCTTCCGCTTTCTGGAAAAGAAGGAGTCCGCAACGTTCGGCCCCGTGTTTCAACCCCTACTTGGCCCGCTAGACGAGGCAGCGACAGCGCTAATCGTCGAAAGGCTGTCTCCACACGTCCCGGCCAATCCGCAGGAGCAGAAAGCTTTCTTTGAGCCGTACTACGGGAACCTCAAGAAAACGGACGTCGAATACCACGACCGCCATGCGAAGAACCTCAGGCGCACGCTCATCTTCATGAATGGTCTGATGCCTCTCGGTCTCCTGGAGTTCTGTCTAAAGTACTGCGGACAATCACATGACGTGGTCGGCATATTTGGAGCAGTCCGACAGAACTTCGCGGACTTGGCGGATGGGCCACTGCTGGATCAGACAGCGGCAATCTACGAGTTCCGCAACACCTACATCGCCCACGTGAACGTTGAGTTGACTGACCGGGCGCTCGCCGCCGCCGGTCTAAAACAGTGGATTAGTGGGCTTGCAGGCTTACATCACGCGCTTCGTTCGGACAGGTAGGATTATCCGGAAGCCCTCAGGGAACTCTAACATTCGCTGGTCGCCAGTTCCGCAACGTCGCATATTGGAGGGTATCGGCCCTTCAGCGATCTCCTGCTCCGTCGGCAGGAGATCGCGCACGCCTCTCGGCCTGCCCCGTCGCAGTCTGCTCGCTCAACTCCGGTCCTGACGTGATCCGACGGACGGGGCGTGCCGACGATGAGGGTTGAGGACCTCAGCAAGTGAGCTGTCTATGTCTAGCTACATATCGAAGATACACCCTATGCAGGATCGTGAGCTAAGAGCATTGGGGAGGCGCACTGTCGCATGCCTCGGTCACACTAACCACACGATGGCGTTGGGCAGCCGCGCCAGCCTTATTCCAGTTCCTGTTCTTCGAACACGTATAGCGGGCCGAAGTACTCGAACCTGGCCTTCCCATCCTCCACGATAACCCGGAGCATCCTGCCGGTCTGGAGGCCGATGTGGTCAGTGTCACTGAAGCTGACGTTAACTTCGTCCAGGAGCAAGTCGCTGTGCCAGTCCTGAATAGATTCGACGGCGTCCATCAAGCCCTCGCGGGTCAGGTTGTCGCAGGTTCTGGTGAGGGCTTCCACTGCCAGTTCGCCCACCAACTGGCCATAGATGGAGAAGTTGGTGGGCGCGGGCCCGCCGTACTCCCTCATGAGCTCATAGTGTCTGGCCACTGCCGGGTCTTCCTTCATTGTGGCCAGCTTGAAGGCCTGGAAGGTGATGGCTCCGTCCAGAAGCTCGGGCGAGACGAACTGGAACATGATATCGTCTGCAGAGGTGTAGCTCATGAAGACTTGAGGATGCCAGCCGAGGCGGTCGGCCTCCTTGATGGCCTGACCAACCTGGCCGGGGCCGGTGAGATAGGCGGCCACGGTGGCGTCAGACTTGTGCATGTTAGCCACTTGGGACCTGATCGAGATGTCTGTGAGCTCGAAGCTCTGCTCGGTGACCAGTTCGTTCTTCTCAGGGTCGAGTCCCAGCTTCAGGCCCGCTAGCTCGTCCCAGCCCTGCGGGCCATTCTCGTAGAGAGCGGCCACTTTCTCGTCCGGCAGGTTCTCAGAGATGTACTGGCCCAAGAAGGTTCCCTCGACGGTGTAGCTGGGGATCAGCGTGATGGTCCAGGGATGACCCTGGGGGTCGATACCGAATCGGTGAGCTCCTGCCGACACCAGTATGTCGGGCACGCCCTTCTCGTTGACGTAGTCCCAGGCGGCGGCTTCAGGGTCGTCTCCCAAAGAGCCTACCAGGGCGAAGACTTGGTCTCGCTCCACCAGTTTGCGTGCGGCCTCGAGGCCCTGCGCCGGGTCATTGTTGTTATCTTCCATCTTGTAGACGATCTTGCGACCGCAGACGCCCCCCTGGGTGTCGTTGATGTAATTGAAGTAGGCTTGTGTGGCGTCGGGGATCATGCGGAAGGCGGCACCGAAAACTCCGGCAAGGGGGACATGGGCACCGAGGACTATCTCTGTGGCCGTGATGCCCGGCACTTCCGTCGTTGGCGTAGTGGTGCCGGTCACCGTGGCCGTGGGCGTGCCGGCAGGAGTGGGGGTCGCCTCCTCGTCTTCCTGTGCGCAGGCCACTGCTAGGGCCACCAGCAGTGCCGCTAGGGCGAGGAAGATCGGCCAGCATTTGCCTAGCCTCTGCACGGCTGCATCACCCCCTTCTTCATCCCCTTGTTGTCGGCATGGTGAACAATCTGGGCAGGCCCCATCCTACCCGCAGGCGTGAGGGTTGGCAAGGGAAGAGACTAGCGCATTGGCGGCGCGAACCACACCATCGACACATAGTGTGCGGTCGTCCGCCATGCGCAACAACTCTGCAAGTGCTCAGCGAGTTACGCGTCCGTGCGGGCCGGGCTTAGCTCAGCCACCGCCTCCTGGCATACCACCCGCCTGCGGTGAGGAGAGCCAGCGTCGGTGCCGGTGCCGGCAGCGACGCTCGTGGGCTTCGTGACATCCCGACGGTGGCTACTGCTCCTCGATGGTGACGGTGATCATCTTGTCGCCGGGGCTGGTGGCGGTGGCCGGATCGCGGGGTGTCAGAGATTCCGCTACGTCCATTCCCTCCACCACCTCTCCAAAGAGGGTGTAGCTGCCGGTCAAGGGAGCGCAATCCGGGCTACCCTCCTGAGGTTTGAGGCAGATGAAGAACTGGCTTCCGCCGCTGTTGGGTAGCTGTTTCTTGGCCATGCCCACGGATCCCTCCTTGAAGGGGCGGTCGCCGAACTCGTCGGGGATGGTGTAGCCGGGGCCACCGCCGCCGGCGCCCGTGGGGTCGCCCCCCTGAGCCACGAAGCCGGGGATCACCCGGTGGAAAGTGAGGCCGTCGTAGAAGCCCTCCCGGGCCAAGAAAACGAAGCTGTTGACCGTCTCCGGGGCGATGTGCGGAAAGAGCTGGATGCGGATGGTGCCCTTCTCCGTCTCTATGGAAGCGAAGTAGGTCTTCTCCACGTCTATGGTCATCGGCGGCGCCGAAACCTGGGTCACGAGAGGGGTCTGGGTCGCCTCTTGGGTGGCGGCGGGCGTGGAGTCTCCCACCGTTTCCCCGTCTTCGTCGTCGCCGCACGCTGCCAGTAACAGGGAAGCTGTCATGAGAGCGGAGACGACCAGCGCATATCGCCATAGAGACTTCATGCCTCACCCCCGATGAACGAGATAGCTTGGCCCCCATCCTACCCGCAGCCGCGAGGGTTGGCAAGGGAAGGGGCCGCCCCATCGCCATCAGGAAGCTCACGACGGCGTTGGGCAGCAGGCGGGCGGGGGGCTATCCATCTCGCGGCGCCAGGGCCGCAGCAAGCCTATCCATCGCCGCACTCCGCAGCTTCTCCATCTTGACCTGCAAGCCCTGGAGCTCTTGGTCGCTCAGAACCGAAGTTACTTCCTCAGCCAGGTGGTTTGCTACAGGGAAAGCCTCCTCGAGCTTGCGCTCGCCCTTTTCGGTCAGGCGGACCCAGACCTTCCGGCGGTCCCTCCGGTCATAGACCCTCTTCACCAGTTCCGCTTCTTCCAGCCTGTCCACCACTCCGGTCATTGTCTGGCTTTGCCTGAGTATTGCCCGGCTTATCTCGCCGGTGGTGAGGCTTCCCCCCGCGCCTTTCAGGACGCTCAGGACATGGAGCTGGGAAAGAGAAAGGCCATGGGGCAGAAGGGCCAATTCGGTCAGCTTGTAGACAGCGTTGTAGGCCTGATAGATGGCTTTCCACTGGGCCATGCCCCTGGTGCTGTCAAGCCTGGCCTTCCACTCCTGCTTCTGTCGCTTTGCCATGAAGCCTACACCCCTTGTGCCTTTGGCGCTGCTAGTAGCGCTCCCCATCCTACTCGCAGCCGCGAGGGCTGGCAAGGAGGCGGGGCACATCAGGCCGTCGACGGGTGCGAGCAAAGCCCCCATATGCATACGTAGGGGTGCTGGTAGCCTTCGATGTTACCCGCGTTTGACCGCTTGGCGCAGTGAACTAGAGGGCTAGCCTTCCCGCCACCTCACCTCATACAGCCGCACCGGGTCCTCGAAGCCGCGCAGGGCCACATCGCCGCGGTCCGCGAGCAGGAAGCCCTTGCCCGCCGCGAGTTCCCGCACGACGATGGGGGCCAGAATCTCACCGGGCTCTGCTTGGGCGCAGATGCGGGCGGCCAGTTGGACAGCGGTGCCGAACAGGTCTTCCTCCTCGGCCACCGGCTCCCCCGCGTTGAGGCCGATGCGTACGCGGATGGGCGTTTCGGGGTTCGATTCGTTGTGCTGGGCGAAGGCCCGCTGGATGGCGATGGCGCATTCCAGGGCGCGGCTGGCCGATGAGAAGGAGGCCATGATGCCGTCCCCGGTGTGCTTAATCTCGGAGCCGCTGTGGGCCTTCAGTGCGTCCCTAACGATGGTGTTGTGGGTGCGCAGCACCTCCTGGGCTTTGGCGTCGCCCAGGCGCTGGGTCAGCGCTGTAGAGCCCTCGACGTCGGTGAAGAGGATGGTGACAAGGCCGCCGGGCGCCAACGGCTCAACGCCTGCTGCGGCCTCCTCGCCTTCGCCCAAGAACTCATAGATGGCCCGCAGCACAGAATCGCTATCGCCAAACCAAGGCCAATTGATGGTTCCCTCCAGGGCTACCAGGCGGGCTGCAGGAAGGACGGAAGTCAGTT
>Ga0307439_1000358_pt1 | contig 32463 bp, 32 predicted proteins | sample SalMarWE160490MG_FD_202142 | JGI IMG/M metagenome (GOLD analysis project Ga0307439, IMG submission 202142) | Salt marsh sediment microbial communities from the Plum Island Ecosystem LTER, Massachusetts, United States - WE1604-90 | ecosystem: Environmental > Aquatic > Marine > Intertidal zone >... | reverse complement strand
GATAGTGGCCGAAGGTACAAAAACCGTTCCCTTGGATTATCCATTGATAAAGACTGCTCGTTCGGTCGGAACCTGCTTTGGAGATTGATTACTTGCTTTTATGCCTTCTCGGAATTATTTCTCCTATTCACGGCTTTCCAAGGTTTCGGAACCGTTTAAGCCTTGTCAAACTCTCCGAACCAAGTGAGGACAAGGTTTAGTGCAACGTTCGGCGAAGCGGAAAACCCAAGAGTTTTTTGCATAGGCATACCACAACTTTGACAGATTGGTCCTTTTGGTCTTTGTGATTTCATATTTTTTTTACCTCCTGTTTTAGTTGTTTTATTTTTTGTTTCACCAACGAAGGTATCATAATATTTTATCTATTGTTCCATCAGTAAGGATTATTTTCCGTGAAGAAGCTGAGAAAGAGGTTGTTAAAGTACCTGCCAGGAATACATCTCAAATATGTTCTAGCTGTGGTAGAACAGTCCAAAAGGATTTGTCTTGCCGTGTCCATAGTTGTCCTTTCTGTGGTTTAATCATAGACCGAGATACTAATGCAGCCCGCAATGTTTTAAGGCTCGGGCAGATCCTTCGGGGAGCAGAAGCATTAGCTTCTGCGATGAACTGAGAATCCCCCAACTTTAGTCGTGGGGAGTGTCAAAGTATTTTGCTTCTAATAAATTTTTATCGTAAGGCGCCCTTCTTGAGGAACATTCTTTCCTTGGGCATAACTGACAACTTTCAAACTTAATTTCTGTGGGGAAATATATTCCAGAGACAGATTTATTGGGAACCATTAAAAAACTATCGGTCAGCCTAACTCCAATCAAATCTTCTACATTACCGAAAATTGAAAACAATTGTTTTTGTTGTTCTATGAGCCACAAATCTTGGGACCCTGCTCCAGGACTCATTGAGGACATTTGTCCCAATGCATATCTTCTTTTTAAATAATTACTAAGATATTTTCCACTAGCCTCTAAAGCCATATCTTTGATTGTGTCCAGCCAAAATCGCCTCATAAAATCATCGGTGGCAGCTACTATTTTCTCTAATTCTCTTCCACATGTAGCAATATAGGGAAAAACCCTTTCTACTTTGTCTAAATTAACCCGAAGAACACGGCTGGTAAAGGTTATGGCTCCAATATTCACGGTGTCGCAGCCCTTGTATTGAATATAGGAAACTTCATAGACAGCTTTGGGCTTGATTAGAGGAGCAATGTGGTCGACGAGATATTGAATATCTTTTGCGTCTTCGCTTTCTTTATCTATGTGTAACCTTGCTAAAAGTGCATCGATGTCTAATTGAAAAGCTATATCATTGAGTACTTCCATTTTTTGGATCCCCAGATCTTAAACTCAAAAATTTCTGACAATGTTCTCCGGCTTTGCGAAGCGGCAAAGCCGTGTTAATGGAAGAATAAACCATAGACTATAATCTTACCAGCATTCATAGTATTACCAATTCCATCTTGAGTATTGTAATTAACAATAATGGTTGGCCCATCCATAAAGACGGCCAAGTCATTTCCGGCTGTACCATTGATAATAATTTTAATATTGTTATCGCTCAGTCCATCTCCAATATACCTCTGGCCATTAACGTTGTCTAAAATGATCTGCCTGGCACCATTATTGAGAGCTTCACGGATTTTCTCATTTAGCTCTTTATAATATATTCCTTTCGCATCTATCCTCATACTTCAATCCCCAGTCCCGTAACCGGATGTTTCCTATACTCTTTAGGTAAACTGATCGAACCAAACTCTTCTTTTAAAAGATGTTCTTTAAAGCTCGTTGCATCAACTTTATCTTTAATAAGGCCGGTATAAATTCCCGCTCGTTCTATATCATCTACAATTCTGTTGTTTTTCAAGACAATTTTTTTATATATGGATTTTTCTTCATTAAAATAGTCTAAGACTTGACTTTGTCTCCTGAACTATTTCTCCTCTGGTAATCCTGATACGAAAAAAATATCTCACTGTCAAAAAAGTCCTCAAAATAGGGTTGTTTTTGACCTATCCCCCTTTTTTCACTAAAATATAGCGCTCTTCTAAAACCCAGTTTACAAGGGGAAGGAAAAATCGACAAAGCAGAATTAGTAGAGGAGGTAGCCGACCAGACAAGATTAACAAAAAAGGTGTCTGGGGAAGTGGTTGATGCAATAATCTCAGCTATAACCGACTCATTGGCTAGAGAAGAGAGAGTTACTTTAGTCGACTTCGGCACTTTTCAGGTTATGGAAAGAAAGGCAAGAAAAGGGGTTAATCCTCAGCCAAGAGAAGCCATAACTATTCCGTCAAAGAAGATTCCTAAGTTTAGACCGAGGAAGAGTTGTTATAAGTTTAAAGCCTCTTTTAGTGCCTTTTTCATCACTTCCAAAGGTGCATTCAAACCTGTCCACATCCTAAAACCTATGGCTCCCTGACATACAAGCATTCCTAAACCATCCACTGTTTTCGCTCCTCTAGCTTCTGCCTCCTTCAGAAATGGTGTATGGGGAGGATTAGGAATAACGTCACATACTGTCATCCTTTCAGTAATGGTGTCATAGCTAAGGGGAGGCTTTGCGTATATGTCAGGAAAGAGACCAATTGATGTAGCGTTGACAAGTATATCTGTTTCAGGGGGAATTTCATACTTCGTCTTCCACTGTACAAATAAAGCTTTCGCAGATGTTTTTTCATTGAGTAGTGCAGTTAATTCCTCCCCCCGTCTCGCAGATCGATTTACAATCGTAATATGTTTTGTGCCTGCCAGCGCCAGCTCAACGGTGATTGCGCGTGCAGCCCCACCTGCGCCTAATACTACTACTCTTTTCCCATTAGGATCTTCGTGAGCATCCTCTGTTAAAGAACGCAGAAACCCCTTGCCATCTGTATTTTCACCAATAAGGATTTGTCCATCTCTACGAACCGTATTAACAGCACCCATTAACTGGGCATCTGAGGCTACCTTATCTAGGTATTTGAGAACTTCAACCTTATGGGGTATAGTGAGGTTAATCCCTCGCATATTAAAGGCCCGTAGTCCCTTCATTGCATCAGCTAAATCTTCAGGAAAAACTTCAATTGTGAGGTACCGCCAGTTAAGACCAAGTTCTTTGAAGGCAGCTTCCTGCATAACACCCGTGGGGTTTTCAGCGACAGGGTGCCCAAAAACTCCAACCAGTTCCGCCAAGTAATTTGATTTATTTTGTCCACTAGAAGACATTTAAACCTCCTTTGGTCTCTATATCGCTTAAAAGTTCATTTAAATCTGGACGGTCCCTTAAGCTTCACTCCCTTCACTATCAGGGTAGAATTTTCTTATTTTTAGTCCCTTAAATGTACAAAATTAGAAAGACTTGATTTTAAAATCGCTTATTGTTAAATATAACTCTCCTTCGCAATTTACTGGTATCGTGAGACAGACACGTTTATTCTTGAGGGGATGCTCTCCCGTAGATATCTCCTAGTTGTGTGTAAGAGAGCTATTAGGCTTTCCTCACCGCATTATCTTTTTGCTCCAGTCGGTTTAAGAGGACTGATTTGTCAATCTGTTTGGAGGACTCTTGTACTGATTATATACGAACTTCGCTTTTTGTTAAGTCTCAAAATTACTTGCTTCCTGATCTTAAATATGATAGAATAATCTCAGAAAGGGACGCATTTAAGGCTTATGAATAAAGGATCTTAGTAAATGAAGGAGTATTCAGTGAGAGAAGCAAAGCTTTATCTGAAGTCTCAGGGGATTCCCGTGAGGATTCAGGGAGTAGGTTAATGCCTGACAAACTTTTTGGGGAGATGATAGCCATTCTTGATTTTGGCTCCCAGTACAGTCAGCTTATTGCACGCCGGGTGAGGGAAAGCAAAGTTTACTGTGAGTTTTTTCCCTTTAACATAACGCCTTCTGAATTGGTCAGCCTGCATCCTAAGGGTATCATCTTATCCGGTGGTCCGGCCAGTGTGGCCCAAAAAGGAGCCCCTTTTCCCCATCGAAAGGTCCTTGAATTAGGAATCCCTGTTTTAGGAATCTGCTATGGCATGCAGCTTCTGGCTTGGCTTTTAGGGGGCGAGGTTGCTCCGGCTAAGAAAAGGGAATATGGAAAAAGCGAGCTTACCATAGGGGAGGATGAAGATCTATTCTATGGGCTGAAGTCTCCTCTGATTGCCTGGATGAGCCATGGAGATCGAGTAGCCAAACTCCCTTCTGGCTTCGAGGTAATTGCCCGTACCGAAAATTGCCCTGTAGCTAGTATGAGAGACAAGAAACGCAGATTCTATGGAGTTCAATTCCATCCTGAGGTTGCCCATACTCCACAGGGAAAAAAGATGATTCAGAATTTTCTCTATAAGATATGCGAATGCTCCCCCCAGTGGACCATGAGTTCCTTCATTGATTATTCGCTGGAGAGGATAAGAAAGAAGGTGGGCAAACAAAAGGTTATCTGCGGTTTAAGTGGGGGGGTGGATTCATCAGTGACGGCCGTGTTGGTAGACAGGGCCATTGGAGATAGACTGGGATGTGTTTTTGTCAACAATGGTCTTCTTCGTCAGGGGGAGGTAGAGGAGGTGATCAATTCCTTTACTCGTCACTTTCACCTGAACCTGCACTATGTGGAGGCAGAGGAGAGATTCTTGAGCAAATTAGTTGGAATATCTGATCCGGAGAGAAAAAGAAAGGTTATCGGCGAGGAATTTATTGGGGTCTTTAGAGAGGAAGCCAGGAAAATGGGTAAGGTAGAGTTTCTCGCTCAAGGCACTCTATATCCCGATGTGATTGAGAGTCACTCGGCAAAAGGTGGACCATCGGCTACGATCAAAAGCCATCATAATGTGGGAGGTCTCCCCAGTGATCTTCATTTTAAGCTTCTCGAACCTTTAAAGGATCTATTTAAGGATGAGGTGAGGATTCTTGCTAAGGAGTTGGGGCTGCCAGAAAAGATTTTGAGCCGACAGCCTTTCCCGGGCCCTGGCCTTGCGGTGAGGATTATGGGGGAAGTTACCAGACCACGGCTCCAGATTCTCCGTGAGGCTGACGCAATAGTTACGGCGGAGATGCAAAAATATGAGAAGTTCCCGGAAATCTGGCAGTCATTTGCATTACTCCTACCCATAAAAAGTGTGGGAGTAATGGGGGATGAGCGCACCTACGAATATACTGTGGCTTTGCGAATCGTCACCAGTCTGGATGGGATGACGGCTGATTGGGCCAGGGTTCCTTATGATCTTTTGGAAAGGATTTCTCACCGTATCATTAATGAGGTAAAAGGGGTAAACCGGGTGGTCTACGACATTAGTTCTAAGCCTCCCAGCACCATCGAATGGGAGTAAGAGATAAACCCCGTTAGAGACAACATCTCCAACGGGGGGCGCGGACAGAGCCTTCTTTCTAACGGGGTAAAGATAGGGGAATGAGGTGTTTGAAGCAAAGATATATATTACTTTCAAAGAAGGAGTAGTTGATCCTCAGGGGATAACTATAAAGGGAGCTCTGGAGTCACTGGGATATAAAGGCATTTCTAATGTACGCATGGGGAAATACATTCAGATGAGGCTGAATACTCAGGATAAAGAGAAAGCGGAAAGTGATCTAAAGCAGATGTGTGCTAAACTTTTAGCTAACCCGGTTATTGAGGATTTTAGGTATGAAATTGAGGAGAAGTCATCAAAATGAGGTTTGGAGTAGTTGTCTTTCCTGGCTCAAACTGTGACTATGACTGCTACTGGGTGGTTAAACACCTATTGGGAAAAGAGGTTGATTTTGTCTGGCATAAAGAAAAAAATCTGGCCGGTTATGACTGTCTTATTCTTCCCGGGGGCTTTTCCTATGGGGATTATCTTCGCACCGGAGCTATAGCCAGGTTTTCTCCAGTGATGAGTTTGGTGGAAGCTTATGCCCGAGAAGGAGGGTTGGTGATAGGGATATGTAACGGATTCCAGATTCTGCTTGAGGCGGGTCTATTACCCGGGGCCATGATCAGGAATAAGAATCTTCAGTTTGTCTGTAAATTTATCCATATTCGGGTAGAGAACCCCCAAACCCCTTACACTAACCTATGTCGTAGAGGACAGGTTCTTAAGATCCCTATTGCCCATATTGAAGGAAATTACTATGCGGATGGAAAGATTCTCCAGGAATTGAGGAAAAATAATCAAATTATTTTTAGATATTGCAGTAAGGATGGAACTGTCTCTGAGGAGTCCAATCCTAATGGATCAAAGGAGGCTATAGCTGGTATCTGCAATAAAGACGGCAATATTTTGGGTATGATGCCCCATCCTGAAAGAGCATCTGAGTCCATTCTTGGTTCAGAGGATGGTAGACTCATTTTTGAGTCAGTGATAAAAAGATGGAAGGAAAATTTGAATAAGGAGAATGAGAGATGACATCTATAAAAATTGCCCAAATTCGTAAAAGAGACGGAAGAGTAGTCGATTTTGATAAGGAAAAAATTACCAAGGCTATTTGGGCTGCTGCTCAGGCTGTAGGGGGAAGAGACAGGAGATTGGCCCAGAGGTTATCCAATCGGGTAGTGTCTCTGCTGGAGGAAAAATTCCTCCGGGAGATTCCCGGCGTGGAAGATGTTCAGGATCTAGTAGAAAAGGTCTTAATTGAAGAAGGACACGCCCGGACAGCCAAAGCTTACATCCTTTATCGAAAACAGCACGAGAGTCTAAGAAAAATTAAAACTACCTTTCTAGAGGTAGAAAAGATAGTGAGTGGTTATCTTTCTCAGATAGATTGGCGAGTAAGAGAGAATAGTAACATAGGATACTCTATGTCTGGACTTATGCTCCATGTAGCCGGCTCGGTGGTCACTGATTATACCCTGGATAGGATATATTCTATGGAGATAGCGGATGCTCACCGTAACGGTGATATCCATCTGCACGATTTGTACTTTGGCATTACCGGCTATTGTGCTGGCTGGTCCTTAAGTAAATTGCTTTACGAAGGATTTAATGGTGTTCCTGGAGTAATAGAATCTAAGCCAGCAAAGCATCTGGATACCGCACTTCTCCAGATGGTAAATTTCATCGGGACTCTACAAAATGAATGGGCAGGAGCCCAGGCCTTTAATTCCATAGATACTTATCTGGCACCTTTTATAAGAAAGGATAAATTAAGTTATAGAGAGATTAAGCAGGCTATTCAGAAATTCGTTTTCAATGTGAATATAGCCTCTAGATGGGGTGGCCAAAGTCCTTTTGTAAATTTAACTTTTGACTGGACTGTTCCTGGTGATCTTAAGAAACAGCCGGTTGTTTTGGGAGGGAAGCTGCTGGAGGAAACCTATAGTGGATATCAAAAAGAGATGGATTTAATTAATAGGGCTTTTATGGAGGTTTTAATAGAGGGGGATATGAAGGGGAGACCGTTCACTTTTCCCATCCCCACTTATAACTTAACCCGGGATTTTAACTGGGAGAACGGGAATGCGAAGCTTCTCTTCGATATGACGGCAAAGTATGGGCTCCCTTATTTTTCGAATTTTATCAACAGTGACCTTAACCCCAGCGATGTAAGGAGTATGTGTTGCCGACTTCGTCTGAATCTAAGGCAATTAGATAGGAATGTCACCGGCGGGCTTTTTGGCTCGGGTGACTCCACAGGGAGTGTAGGTGTTGTTACTATCAACATACCGAGAATAGCTTATCTATCCAAAAATAAAGATGAATTTTTCGAAAGATTAGAATACTTGATGGGTCTGGCTAAGAGTTCTTTGGAAACGAAAAGAGAGATAGTGGAAAAGAATATGCAGGGGGGTCTTTTGCCTTATACTAAGAGATACTTGGGGACCCTGAAGAACCACTTCTCCACTATTGGCCCCATTGGTATGAACGAGGCCTGTATGAATTTATTGGGAGAAGATATAGCTTCTCCAGAAGGTAAGAGTTTAGCTGTGGAGACCTTAGAGTTTATGAGGGCAAAGCTTTCTGATTTTCAAGAGGAGACTTCCCATATTTATAATTTAGAAGCGGTGCCAGCCGAAGGGACAAGCTATCGCTTGGCAAGAATAGACAAAAGGAAGTATCCGGATATCATAACTGCTGGTAAAGGGGTTCCCTATTATACAAATTCTACTCTCTTATCAGTAAACAAAACAGAAGATGTCATCGAAGCCCTGGAACATCAGGAGGAGCTACAAACTTTATATACCGGAGGGACTGTATTTCATATATTCTTAGGAGAAAGGATGTCTTCGGGAGAGGCGGCAAAGAGATTGCTCAAGAAGATAGCCTATAATAGTAGACTACCCTATATTACCATAACGCCGACCTATTCTATCTGTTCTGATCATGGGTATCTGGCGGGGGAACATCTTCGCTGCCCAACCTGTGGAAAAGAAACGGAAGTCTACAGTCGGGTAGTAGGATACTTCCGACCCGTGAGGAACTGGAATGAGGGTAAACAGGAAGAATTCAGGCAGAGACTGGAATATAAAGAAAAGATAGCCTTAGAAAAAGAGCTTGCTGTAGGAGCCACAAGATTGGACTAAATTTACACAGATGAACTTTTCCCTGGGTAAGTCGTAACCTTCCACCGCAAAGATCGCAGAGTGCCCAGAGATGAATCAAAAAGAAAAACTTAATGAAATATGATAAGGCTGATCTGAGTTGAGACTTTAGATGGAATTTAAGGGTTTTGTTAAGACTTCTTTGATAGAATATCCGGGCAAAATCGTCCCCGTGGCATTTGTAGGAGGTTGCAATTTTAGATGCCCTTTTTGCCAGAATCCCGATCTGGTACTTAATTCTCAGAGCCTTCCTTCTATCAGCGAAAAAGAGGTCATAGACCATCTCTTATCTAAAAGAAAATGGCTGGATGGTCTGGCAATTACCGGGGGAGAGCCGATGCTGAAGAAAGATCTTCCTAATTTTGTAAGCAAGATAAAAAAGGAAGGTTTCTTAGTAGAGATTGAGACCAATGGTACCAATCCTGGGATGTTGAGGGATTTGGTGGAAAGAAGCCTGGTAGACTATCTTGCTCTGGATATCAAGGCGCCCCTGGAGTGGGAAAAATATAGGAAGGCAGCAGGAATTGTTGATGAGCCACTGTTTGTGGCCGTGAAGGAAAGTCTAAAAATCTTGTTAAGCTCAAATATTGATTATGAATTGAGAACCACCGTTGTTCCAGGGCTTGTTGACCAGGAAGATGTCATCTCCATTGCCAGAGGCCTTGAAGGTGCCAGAAAATATGTCTTACAGCAGTTTATGCCCAAGATCACTCTGGATAAGCAATATGGGAAGATAAAGCCGTATTCTAAAGACAAACTGGAGGAAACGAAAGAGAAAATCGCCGATTATGTGGAGTCCTGCGAAATTAGAGGTGTGTAATTGAAAGAACCTGAAAAAATAACTCTGGAGCTGGTAAAGGCTCATGGACTAACCGAGGAGGAATACGAGAAGATCAAGGAGATTCTTTCTCGTGAGCCAAACTTTACGGAACTCGGCATCTTTTCGGTAATGTGGAGTGAGCATTGTAGTTACAAGAGTTCAAAACCGGTTTTGAAACTCTTTCCGACCTCGGGTGAGAACATTTTAGTCAAGGCAGGGGAAGAAAATGCTGGAGTTATCGATATCGGTGATGGACTAGCCGTGGTAATGAAGGCAGAATCCCACAATCATCCCTCGGCAGTAGAGCCCTTTCAAGGTGCAGCTACCGGTGTGGGAGGCATCATCAGAGATATTTTTACCATGGGTGCCCGCCCCGTTGCTCTTCTTGATTCCCTCCGTTTCGGTCATTTAGGGAATGGCCGCAACCGTTATTTATTTAGTGGTGTAGTAGGTGGAATTGCTGCTTACGGCAATTGCATTGGCATTCCTACAGCGGGAGGGGAGGTCTATTTTGATGAGACTTATGAGGGTAATCCCGTGGTGAATGTGATGTGTGTGGGGGTAGCCAGAAAAGATGACCTCGTTAAGGCCAGGGCAACCGGGGTGGGAAATCCTGTTCTTTACGTAGGCGCAGATACCGGTCGGGATGGACTAGGGGGAGCCAGCTTTGCCTCCCGAGAGCTGACTGAGGAATCAGATAGAGATAGACCTGCGGTTCAGATAGGGGATCCCTTCCGGGAAAAGTTACTCGTTGAAGCTTGCCTGGAGCTTTTGAACACCGGGGCAGTGGTGGCTATGCAGGATATGGGAGCAGCTGGGCTCACCTCCTCGACCACCGAAATGGCCTCCAGAGGAGGTTCTGGCATTGAGATAGATATTTCTCTGGTCCCCAAAAGGGAGGCGGGGATGATACCTTATGAGGTAATGTTGTCTGAATCACAGGAGCGGATGGTTCTCATTGTTAGACGCGAAAAGGAGGAGCTGGCCAAGAAGATTTTTGGAAAGTGGGATCTTCATGCGGTGAATATCGGTAAGGTAACTGCTGATGGTCTTTTCCGGGTGCTCAATAAGGATAAAATAGTAGCTCAGATTCCCGCCAGGGCTTTGGTTAAAGAGGCACCGGTCTATACCAGAAAAGAGAAAAAACCAGAGTATTTATCCCGGACCAGGAGTTTTAAAATTTCGGAGCTTCCCCAACCCCCGGACTGTAATGAGGTTTTGAAAAAACTCCTCGGATCGCCGACCATCTCCTCCAAAGAATGGGTTTATCAACAGTACGACCATATGGTGAGAACTGACACCGTCCTTCTTCCCGGTAGCGATTGTGTCCTTATAAGAATCAAAGGAACGAAAAAGGCCATCGCTTTAACCTTTGATGGCAACGGCACTTACTGTTATCTTAATCCCTATGAGGGGGGAAAGATTGCTGTAGCAGAAGCAGCCAGAAATGTGGTCTGCTCTGGGGCTGAGCCCCTGGCTATAACCAATTGCCTTAATTTTGGTAGTCCTACTAAGCCAGAGATTTTTTGGCAGTTTAAAAGATGCGTGGAAGGAATGGCTGAGTCTTGCTGCAGGCTTGGCACCCCGGTGACGGGGGGTAATGTTAGTTTCTACAATGAGAATCCCAAAGGAGCTATTGATCCAACTCCCGTAGTAGGTATGCTGGGTTTGCTTGAGGATGCGGACCGCTACTGCAGCCCGGATTTCAAAAGAGAAGGAGATTTAGTTATCCTTTTGGGAGAATGTAAGGATGATCTGGGGGGAAGTGAATATCTTAAGCTAATTTTTGGCTTAAAGATGGGGGATTCACCCCGAATCGATCTGGAGAGAGAAAAAGTAGTTCAAAGAACTTGCCTTGAGGCGATCAAAGCGGGTTTAATAAACTCCGCTCATGATTGCTCTGAAGGTGGTTTAGCAGTAGCTCTAGCTGAGTGTTGCATCTTGAACTCTGGTCAGAAAATTGGAGCAGCTATTGATCTTTTGCCTTCTCATTTCCCATTCTCTCTCGGAACCGATGGTTTACTTTTTGGCGAAACTCAATCCCGCATTGTGGTCTCCTGCCGTCCTGAAGATTTTAACCAGATACGGGATCTAGCTCACAAAAATAAGGCTCCCCTTGTTAAGTTAGGAAAAGTAGAGGGAGATAAACTCATCATTTGCAGAAATGAAAAAAAAATCATAGATATCGGCCTAGATGAATTAGAGAAGCTATGGAGAAGGGCGCTATCCCGCCATATATAGATTAACGGTTTTTTCCCTTAGTTACCCCCATGTTTGTCAAAAACAAAAGAGAGGCCGAATAAACAATATGATGAAAGCATCCAGCTACTTCCTTATCCAAAAATGATACGGAAGGGGGTGGGAATGAGAAAAAGATGGATAAGGAGTAACTGTTAACATAGATAAAATAGACAGCTTTACTTGAGAGAGCTGCCTAACACATTAGGAAAAGGAGCTTGACCGATGAGGAAAATTAAAGGTAAGTTTGGTAAGGGAGTGATAGGGACAGCCACAATTTTGCTGATGATGGGTCTGGTGACCGGTACTCACGTGGCTGCCCAGAAGGTAACCGTTAGCTTCTATAGCTGGATGGCAGCGGAAGTTGTGGCCGGGGGGATTTCTGTTTTAGAAGATGCGGAAAAGAGATTTGAAAAGCTAAACCCGGGGGTAGATATCAAGACTGTACCTCTTCCCTATGAGGAGACAGCAGACCAGCTCACCCTTATGACGGCAGCGGGAAATCCTCCTGATATCACTACCATAGATGTGGTCTGGTTGGCACCCCTGGTCTATATGGGAGGACTGCAGCCTCTAGACGAGTTTATAACCCCCGCCTTCAAGAGCGATATGATTGAAGCAGCCTATAAGGATGGGTTGTTAAAGAGTAAACTTTATGCTTTGTGCTGGAATCCCAATCCCAATGCCTTATTCTATAACAGGGATTTGCTGAAAAGAGCCGGCTTCACCAGCCCCCCTGCCAATATGAAAGAGCTCGATGAACAGATTGCGGCCGTTAGCACGCTAGGACCGGATGTTTATGGAATAGCTATTCAATCTGATCTGTCTACCCTTGCTGCGGACTACTTCCATACCTGGCTCTGGAATTTTGGAGGTGAGCTAGTGGACGAGGAAGGCAAAGTAGTGGTCAATAAAAAGGGAGCGGTCGATGCACTGACCTGGTTTAAAGGGGTTACGGATAAGAAATACAGTCCCAAAGGTCAATACATCAGAGATATAAGGGTATTGTTTTCCCAGAGAAGGGCAGGCTTCATTATAGAGGGTCCGTGGATCGCTGGAATCCTGAGAGGAGAGGGGATGAAAGATGAGGAGTGGGATCTGAGCACCATACCTGGCTCACCTGCAGCTGGGCCATTGGGATACACCCAACCGGCTCATCATATGCTGGCCATGTCCAAACAGTGTAAGAACAAGGAATGGGCCTGGAAATACATGGAGTTTATGGTTTCAGACCCACAAGTTACCAAAGTTTACTTCCAGAATACAGGATTGATGCCGGTTTTAGGATCTGCCTATGTAGATGAGGTTTATGCCACCAAGTTCGTGCGGACCTTCTTTGAGCAGATGAAAGCAATGAAGAAGCCAAGCATCTGGAATTCTCCTCGCTACGCAGAAGCTGAAAGGTTCTTTATGGTAGCCGTTCAGAAAGCAACTATGAAAGGCGTAGATCCTCAGAAAGCGTTAGATGAGGTAGCCGAGAGCCTGAAGATATTATTAGGCGGATGAGATCTTCAAGGAATGTCTAATCTGGTATCAAACGGAAAAGGCGAAGTTTGTCCTGGCACTGGAGGGAATCTCCTCCAGTGCCAGGTGCTATATGCTAAAGATGGCGGCTAAAAAGCCCAAAAGAAGGGTTCGACCCGGAAAGGCTTTTCTTAAAAATTAGCTCTGGCTAGGAAAAGAAATGGGGATATGTTCCTCAAAAGACTTTATCCTCGACTAGGTTGATAAAATGGGTGAACGACTGAAATCCAGGACCTTTGCCATTCTTCTGATTACTCCTTCCCTGGTGATCATAACATTAATGATGATCTATCCTTTGATTGATACAATTTACACCAGCTTCACTCGATTTTTTCTTATTGATCCTACCGGAGGAAAAACCTTTATCGGGCTCAAGAACTATATACATCTGGCAAAGAGTGGAATATTCTGGATTGGTTTCAAAAATACCCTCGTCTACGTTGGCGGCACCGTATTCATTGAGTTTTTGTTGGGATTTAGCCTAGCCTTACTTTTAAATCAGGAAATAAAATACCGGGGGACCTTAAGGGGTCTTTTTATGCTGCCCTGGATAACCCCCTCAGTGGTAGTTGCTCTTTTAACTAGGTGGCTGTTTAACAGCCACTTCGGAGCGGTGAATGCGACTCTCAAAGGATTAGGTCTTATTGATAGCTTTAAGGGATGGATAATAGAACCTTTATTAGCTATGCCCACCATGTTAATGGCCACGGTTTGGAAAATGTTCCCTTTTATGCTGGTCGTTTTGTTAGCTGGACTCCAGACAATCCCCGAGGAACAGATGGAGGCGGCAAGGGTGGATGGTGCCAATGCTGTACAGCGATTTCTCCATATCACTCTGCCAAATATGAGGGAAATAATTATGATCGTAACTCTTTTAGAGTTTATATGGATGTTTCAATATATTACTGTTATCTGGGCTACAACCAAAGGGGGCCCTATCTATGCTACCACAACATTTCCCGTGTTGATTTACCGGGCTGCCTTCAAGGATTATAATCTTGGATACGCAGCCTCCATGGGTGTATTTTGGCTGGGATTTTTACTGCTTTTTTGTGTTTTTTACGTGAGAGTGGTGGGCGAGAAGGAATGAATATGGGACTCTTATCAAGGATCCTAAGAAGGGTGCTCATAGGGATTATCTTAGCCATAACTTTATTTCCTATTTATTGGATGGTGATAACTTCTGTCAAGCCCAGGGTTGATTTCTTTAAGCTACCACCGGACTGGATACCTAAAACCCTTACCTCTGATCACTACCATGCGGTGTTAGCCAGTGGAATGGGAGGTCAGTTGAATTTTCTAAACTATTTTAAGAATAGCGTGATCGTGTGCGGCATAGTAGTCATACTCACCTTAATCTTAGCAATTCCTGCCGGCTATGCTTTCTCCAGGTTTAGATTTGGTGGCCGAAGGACACTCTTGAACCTGGTTTTGGTCTCCCAGATGCTTCCCATTGTGATGTTGCTTATACCGTTTTACATAGCTTTTAGAAAACTGGGTTTGTTGAATACCTATGCCAGCGTGGTATTTCCTTATCTTGTCTTTACTTTGCCCTTTTCTATGTGGATGTTAAAAGGCTATTTCGATACTATTCCCAGAGCTCTAGAGGAAGCAGCCATGATTGACGGGTGCGGTAGAGTGGAAGCAATGAGAAGGGTGTTACTTCCTAATATTACACCCGGACTCATCGCCACCAGTATAGTCGCCTTTATCATGGCCTGGGATGAGTTCATAATTGCCTTGACCTTGCTTGTCAGTGATAACATGAGAACACTTCCTCCAGGTATCATCATGTCCTTTGTAGGAGAGTTTGAAATTAGATGGGGTGATATGATGGCTGCTTCGATGATCATCACCATTCCGGTTATGCTCGCCTTCGCATTTCTACACAAGCATCTGGTAAGGGGATTAACAGCAGGGGCAGTAAAAGGGTAGGAAAAATGGGAGTTGAAAGGAGATTAATTTATGAGCAAAGAAGTGAAAGGAAAAAAGCTAGCTATTAATGGAGGTAAACCGGCAAAAACGACGTCTAATCTTCCTATGTTTCCTGGTGGGATAGAGATAGGCGAGGAAGAGAAAAAAGCTGTTGATGAAGTTATAGAGCATAAGTATCTCTTTAGATATTATGGGCCCGGGGAATTTCCCTCAAGAGTAAAGCTATTTGAGGAAGAATTTGCTAAGAAGATGGGAGTAAAACATGTACTAGCAGTGAATTCCTGCACATCGGCTCTTATTAGCTCTCTTGTAGCTGTAGGAGTAGGACCAGGAGATGAAGTTATCGTGCCAGGTTATACCTTTTTTGCCTCCTGTGCAGCTATTGTTGCTACTAAGGCTATTCCTGTAATAGCAGAGATTGATGAGTCTTTTACCTTAGATCCAGATGATCTAGAACGAAAGATAACTTCCCGCACCAAGGCAGTCATACCAGTTCATATGCGAGGAGTCCCCTGTCAAATGGATAGAATTATGAAAATAGCCAAAAAACACAATTTAAAAGTGGTGGAAGATACTGCCCAAGCTTGTGGAGGTAACTTTAAGGGAAAGTATTTAGGAACCTTTGGAGACTGTAATGCCTTTAGTCTTCAGTATCACAAAATAATCACCGCCGGTGAGGGTGGCATGGTGGCAACAGACGATGACCTACTTTACGATAGAGCTCAAATGTATCATGATACCGCAGCCTGCTGGCGTCCAGGAGGGGAGGCGAAGCGCTTTGCCTCAGCCCACTATAGGGGAGAGCTTTTCCCAGGGGTTAATTTTCGTATGGCAGAGTTAATAGGGGCAGTAGCCAGAGTCCAATTAAGACGTCTTGATGGACTTATTGAGAGAATGAGAAAAAATAAGGAACGGATAAAAGATGCTATTTCTGATATCAAAGAGATAAAGTTCCGGAGATTAAATGATCCAGACGGAGATACTGGCATTTGCTTGATTTTCTTTCTTTCAACAGCTGAGCTTACGAAAAAATTTGCCAAAGCCTTAAAAGCCGAGGGAATTTCAGCAGATTCTGTATATGATAAAGGAATACCTGATTGGCATATCTATTCCTATTGGGAAATGATTATTAACAAATGGACAGCTACTCCTGAGGGTTGTCCTTATGCTTGTCCTTACTATAAAGGTCCAGAGATTAAGTATTCGGCTGATATGTTACCTAATACCTCAGACTTATTAAGTAAATCCATTCAAATTGATATCCCTCCTCAATTAACAGAGGAAGATTGCAATATGATTGCTGAGGGTGTTCATAAAGTAGCGGGGGCATATTTATAATCAAGCCAATAATAAAAGAGGGGGAAAAATGACCAAAATAGATGTATGTTTAGAGACGGTATTTACCTCTTTACCTATAGAGGTAAGGCTTGAAAGGATTGCCCAGGCTGGTTATACTGCAGTAGAACTCTGGCACAAAGAATGCACCTGGAACGGGCGTGACCTCACAGGACCAGCTAAGGATGCTAAGAAGTTGAAAGCTATTCTGGACAAATATGGACTGATAGTGAACAACATGGTGCTGAACGCCTGGGATGCTACTCTGGGCGGATCTTTAGTAAACCCAGAAGACCAGAAGTTGTATCTTAAGAATCTGGAGGAGGTTATTAAGTTCGCTCGAAGTATTGGATGTAACAAACTAATAACTTGCACCGGAAAAAAGATACCGGGGAAAAGCTATAAAAAACAGAGGGATAGCATCATATCTACCTTAAGTGAGGCTGCTAAAATTGTGAGAAAAGAGGATTTTACTCTGTTGCTTGAGCTACTTAACACTTATGTAGACCACCCGGGATATTTTCTTGATTCTACTAAGGAGGGAGCTAAGATAATAAGGGAAATCAATCATCCCAATATTTGTTTGCTTTACGATATTTACCATATGCAGATAATGGAAGGAAATGTTATATCCACTATTGAGCAAAATATTGACATTATCGGTCATTTTCATGCTGCCGGCGTTCCAGGAAGACATGAGCTTTACTTTGGTGAGCTAAACTATCCCAATATTATCAAGCGTATTAGAGAGTTAGGATATGAGGGATATTTTGGACTGGAATATTTTCCTAGCATGGACTCTGAAGAATCACTACAAAGTATAAAAGAGCTATTAGAGAAAGGAGGAGTTAGATAAGTTTTCTTCTACGGTGTGCGAAAGTTTGGTTAAGAGAAAATTGTATTAAACATCATAGGGAGAAATTAAATGAGGGAAAAGATGTAGTTAAAGGGGGGCTACTCATTACTGGGCTATGGTTCACGGAGATGTGTGAAGGAAACTAAAAATATTGGCAGAACTGCTCAAAATAGAAAAACTGGTATTTTGGAGGATCTGGAGTATGGGAATGACATAAAAGTAAACAAGGTTGGTTCTTAAATTGACTAAAAATGAGACATTAGAGGTGTTTAGTAATGACCTCGAAGGAAAGATTGCAGCTAGCTTTTGACTATGAAGAACCAGATAGAGTGCCTATGCAGGTGAGTTTTGTGCCAGAAGTACTGCAAAAGTTAAAGTCAAAATATAAGGTGAAAAAAGAGTCAAGCAATCTAAGTGCTGGCGTAGTTTCAAATATAGACTACGACATTGATATATATCTTGGACATGACATGTTGATTTTAAATGTCGGAATGGGGTCTGGGTATTATAGGGAATTTGAGCCTGGGAAAGATACATATACTACAGAATGGGGAATTACGTGGAAAAAAATGCCCTATCAAACAAAATTTGGTGATGGTTATTATACGGAAATGGTTGGTTTCCCACTTGCTGAGGATGATGCTATAGACAGCTATATTCCACCAAATCCAGAGGATGAAGATATAAGTTTTGTAGATGATGTTGTGAAGGTATATGGGAAAGATTATTATATCTGTGGTGATTTGTCTTGTAGTGTACTTGAGGCTTTTAGATACCTAAGGGGCCCAAAAGCTTTTGAAGATTTATTAGTAAATAAAGAAATTGCACATAAAATAATGGATATGACGGTAGATTACCATTTAAAACTTGGTTATAAGCTAATAGAAAAAGGTGTTGATATGATATGGTTAGCCGATGACGTTGGTAGCGAACATTCCATGCTAATATCTCCAGAAGTATTTAGGGAGTTTATGAAACCAAGATTGAGCCATATGATCGGTGAGTTCAAGAAAAAGAATAAGAATATAAAAGCTGCCTGGCATAGTGATGGGTGCATACTGCCTATATTGGATGATCTTGTTGAGATAGGATTAGATGTTTTAAATCCAATTCAGCCAGAGTCAATGAATCCAACGTATATAAAAAAACGTTATGGTAATAATTTGTGTTTGTGGGGGACAGTTAGTACTCAACATACACTTCCTTACGGCAAACCAAAGGATGTGGAAAATGAAGTTATAGATCGAATCAGAAACTGTGCGCGAGGTGGTGGATTTCTTATTGCACCAACTCATAATATTCAATTAGATGTCCCTGAAGAAAACTTGTTTGCATTTTACAATACAATTAAGAAATATGGTAGGTACCCGATGAATCTTTAATGGATGATTTCTGCCTTTGGTTATAGAATAAGACGAGGAGATATTCATGAATAACGAAAATATTGATTTCATCAGTCATTTTCATGCTGCCGGTGTTCCCGGGCGACATGAGCTCTGGATGGGAGAATTGAATTACAAAAATATTATTAAGAAAATCGATGAGTTAGGATACAGGTGATACTTTGGCCTAGAGTATTTTCCTGAAATCGACTCAGAAAAGTCATTACGGCAAATAAAGGAGTATCTAAGTCAATAATATTTTTACAAATTCAAGCACGGGTTCGCTTTGTTCACTGCTCTCGTAGCATCCTCCCTATTGGGTAGACCTTCCGGGTTTATTCCCTTTCATACAAGGTTTTTCCTTTCTCAACGATCTCTTTTTGCACAAAGGGTTCGGTTTGGCAAAGTTCTCTAAATTCCTCAGGGTTATAGACAATAAAATCAGTAGCTATTTTTGGTTTACAAAGGCTGATAACTTCTCCTATGCGGTCAATTAGCCTGCGGTGAGTTTTTTTGATTACTAAAATGTCTAAGTCGCTCCAGTTTCCTGGCTGTCCTTCAGCTAAGGAACCAAAAAGGATTATTTTCTGAGCACGGTATTTTTGTGTTAATATCTTTACTATTCTTTCCAGTTCTTCCTGGAGTATTTTTTCTCTGGCTGCAGTTTTCATTTTATTGTTTCCATTTTGGGCGGCTGACTTTGGAACATTTTATTTTCGGACTTTTTGAAAATCCTAGTCTAATTATAGGTTTAGAGAACGGAATGTCAAGCAGAACTATGAAGTGAGATGGTATGAGTGGCTTCATTTTCCAGGTTTTATAGAACAAAAACTTGATTTTTCTTTTAATAGATCTCTTCCGGCACTTTCCTAAATTTTAGCCATAATAAATACAATTTTCTTAAAATCATGAAGAAAAACTTGACTGATTAAAGGAATTTCTTATGGTATTAGGAGGAAAGAGCTGACTTTTTCAGTATTTAGAATAAAGTTCGAGCTATTGAATGACCTTTGCTTTTGTCTTTACAATACACTTTATTCGTTCTTTTAAATATGAAAGCCAGAAATCTTTTTTATTTTTCGGTAGCAAAAAGATTTTATTGACAACTATGTGAGTTTTTAATATCATGATACCATGATACCACCAAATGAGGAGTAAAAATGTCTTGGAAAAGAATTCCCATCCAACTTAGGAAAGATCAACATGATTATCTAAGGAAAAAGGCATTTAAACTTCAAGAAAAAAATCCTAAGGTCTCTATATCATCGATCATTAGAGGGCTAATAGATAAGGACATGAAGAAAAGTGAAAGGGAAGAAAAAATATAAAGCAGGTATAGCTACTTGGCCAGAGGAAGATCGTCCACGGGAAAAGCTATTAAAATTTGGCGAGCATACACTGACTACCTCGGAGCTTTTGGGTGTTCTTCTTAGAAGTGGTGTTAAAGGAGAGAGTGCTGTAGATTTAGGAAGAAAAATTATGAAGAAGTTTAAGACGTTGAGGCAGATGGGTCATACTGATATATCTAAATGGAAAGAGCTCAAAGGATTAGGTGATGCAAAAATAGCCCAGATAAAAGCTGCTATAGAGATCGGTCGGCGATTTATGACTGAGGAGAGGAAAACTGAAGGCAGAGTTGGATCTTCTAAGGAAGTGGCAGATTTATTTATGCCCAGAATGAGAGATTTAAGGAAAGAAGTATTTAAGACCTTACTTTTAGACGGTCAGAACAATATTATGGATATTAAGGGTATAGAAATAGACGAAGGTACAGTAACTCAAGCGAGTCCTAACATTCGTGAAATAATGTCTAAGGCTTTGCAGAATTTTGCAGCTGCTATCGTCTGCATTCATAATCACCCTTCAGGTAATCCAGACCCAAGTCAAGAAGATACACGTTTTACTAAGGAACTTGTAATTGCTGGAAAGGCTATGCAGATTAGAGTATTAGATCATGTAATTATTGGTGATAACAAATATTATAGTTTTGCTGATGAAGGATTAATTGAGAAATCTTAAATATGAAAGGGGCTGAGGAGTATAAAAGGGAGTAAGATAATGTCTCCAGTGAAATATCAAAGGACCGATGAGCTTCAAGAAAAAGACGGAAAAATATATGATGTAATGCGAGGAAAATGGGTTAAGGCTTCTCAAGAAGAGAAAATAAGACAGTCACTAGTAGCCTCTGTTACCAAAGACTTAGGTTATCCCTTAGAAAGGATTCGAGAGGAAGTCCCAATTAAGATGGGCTCCACCTATGCTAGTAAGAAAGCAGATGTAGTTGTTTTTACTGATAAAACAAAGCAAATTCCGTATATCATCTTTGAATCTAAGAAGCCTACGCGCAAAGATGGTGTGGAGCAACTAAAGTCTTATATGAATGCTACAGGTGTTCCCTACGGGGTCTGGACGAATGGAATTGAGGAGGTTATTATATTTCGAAAGGAACCTAATATTTTCGAATATCTCCCCAGACTTCCTGCTACAAATGAGGATATAGATGATGTGAAAAAGCCCATTACAAAAAACGATTTACGCCCAATAGAAAACCTTAAGGAAATGGTTCAAGATGTTGAAAATACTGTCCTTGCTAATGCCGGTATAAGTGCCTTCGATGGCATTTTCCCTCTTATTTTTGCGAAGTTATGGGATGAATTTGATAAGGGTCCAAATGAGACTATGGAATTTCGAACAACTACTGCCTCTCCATCAGAGCAAGCTAGACGATTTAAAGGTATTTTCTTAAATGCCATAAGAAGATGGGAAGATGTACTTTTTGAAAATGATTGGCCGGATTTATCGCCGGAAGCACTACTAACGGTTGCGTCTGCTCTCTGGGGTTATCGTTTTTCTCATGCGGACCTTGATATCATCGATGCTGCCTTTGAGTATATGATCAACCCAGAGCAGAAAACGGACAAAGGTCAGTTCTTCACACCGCGCCCGATAGTCAAAATGGCCGTTAAGATGTTGAATCCAAAACCTCATGAGTTGGCTATCGATCCAGCTTGTGGTCCTTGCGGCTTCATGATACATACACTTCATTGGGTAGTTGATAAATATATTAGGCCAAAACATGGTGTTGAATGGAGGACTCACCGAACAGAATATGCTCGTTCAAATCTTTTCGCCATCGATTTTGACCCTCGTTTGGTAAAAGTCGCTAAGGCGATGATGCTCATCGCTGGAGATGGACGTACCAATGTATATAGAGTAAATTCACTCGATCCAAGAGAATGGAGAAATCGCACAGATGGGTTACTGAATGCAATTAGGGATGGGAAATTTGATGTTCTAATGACTAATCCACCCTTTGCGGGTAGCATCACTCAGCCAGAGATCCTTGGCACCTTTGATTTGGCCTATAAGGGTGATCCTACCGAGTATAAACGTATGAACAAACTTACCCGGGATGTGCTCTTCATTGAAAGGTGCCTTCGTTTTCTGAAACCCGGTGGCCGAATAGCAATCATTCTTCCCCAAGGGAATCTCAATAATACCAATGCCGAGTATATTCGCAGATTTGTTATGAATAAAACCCGGATACTTGCAGTCGTGGGAATGCATGTTAATACTTTTAAGGCCTTTACCGGCACAAAGACCAGCGTTCTCTTCCTTCAAAAATGGCGTTCCAAGAGTGAAAAGTTGGACGATTATCCAATCTTTATGGGAGTGAATGAAAAATCTCTCAAAGATAATAGCGGGAACTATATTTTTGTAAAAGGTCCCGATGGCAAACCACTCAAAGACGAACATGGAAAACCCATTATTGAACATGATCTGGATGAAATTGCCGAAGGTTTCATAAAATTTGCTAAAGAGCAAAATTTTGATTTCTGGAGGAGATAAAAGTGGCAGTTTGGTCAATCATAAAGAAATCGGAGCTAGAAGGAGCTTTAAGGACCGATGCTGAATACTATCGACCGGAGTATATAGAGACAGAAAAACTTTTGGATAAGAGGGGAGCTGTGCGCCTCGGCCAACTACTAAATGACATCCGATACGGAATTTATACAGAGCCCATTTATATGAAAGAGGGAATTGATTTCATAAGAGCCTTAAACCTCCAGGAATATTCTATTGAGAGAGAGGTACTAAAAATTAGACCTGAGGCAATTGCAAGTGATAAATACAGGTTAAGAGAAGGCGATGTTTTGATAGTTCGAAGCGGCGCCAACGTGGGTAATGTAGGAATTATTCAAACACCTTTTATAGGAGCTACCTTCGGATCATATACAATCAGGTTAAGATTTAATAAGAAAATTAATCCGTATTTGGCCTATATTTTCTTTAAGACCTGCTTTGGTAGATTCCAGACTCTCAGATTTCGCACGGGTCTTGCCCAGCCTAATATCAATATTCCTAATTTAAAACTTCTCAAGATTGTTACGGATATTCCCCAATATCAACAAGAAATAGTTGAAGGAAAAGTCAAAAGAGCTCACGAAGATATCGTTAAGTCTCAATTACTCTATCTTCAAGCCGAGCGAATACTTCTAGATGACTTGGACTTGGATTACCTTGATTTTTCTCAGCCAAACTATTACACTACCTCTTTAAAGAATGCTCAAAAAGTCAGTCGTGTAGATGCTGAGCACTTTCAACCGAAGTATGATAAACTTATTCAGCATCTGAAAAAGACAGGGGAAACAAGATTACTTGGAGAAATCACTCACTATATTAAACGAGGACTTCAGCCAGTTTATGCAGAAAATGGAGAAATCATTGTTGTCAATAGTCAGCATTTAGGTCGCTATTTGCTCAATATAGAAGCTACAGAACGGACTGACTACACCTTTTGGCAAGACAATAAGCGAGCTCGTCTTCAAAAGAAAGATGTTTTGCTTTACTCTACAGGGGCATACGTGGGCAGAACTAATTCATGGTTTGAAGAGCAAAAAGGTATAGCGAGTAACCATGTAACGATTATCCGTCCTAAAAAGGAATGTAATCCCATTTATTTGGCCGTATACTTAAATGCATTTTCAGGACTTCGGCAGGCAGAAAGATGGGCAACCGGCTCTGGGCAACGAGAAATCTATCCAGAGGCTATTACTAATTTTTGGGTCTATTTACCTTCAGTCGAATTTCAGGCTAAAATTGCTAAGTTTGTAATTGAATCTTACGAGGTTCGCAAAAAAGCAAAAGCACTTTTAGAGGAGGCAAAGCAAAAAGTTGAAGAGATGATTGGATAAATGAAGTTTCTAATAAAAATATAAACACTGAATAAATAGAGGTAATAACATGGTTAAATTACGTTCTTTCCAAAGTGCTCTTTTCGTAGCTGTGCTTAATTTAGAGAATAAACTAAAGCTTGCTTCTGACATAATTTCTGCAAGCAAAAATATCCTTGAAGGGGATCCTACAATTTTGCCTATTCCTCCTGATGCCCCCCCAGAAATCCCTCGCATAATTACTAAAAGCAAAGACGAAAGATATACTTGCAATGTAAGTTTAAATAGAATCGACCTATTTTTCAAACCTAAGGGGAGAGATGAGCAATCTCTTGATGTTGTTAGCGGTGAATATCTCAAGCTCCTTTTGAATCTAACGAGTTTATTGAAGGAAAATTTTAAAATTGCTATTCCTCGAATTGGTATTGTAGCTAATTTATTGTTGGAGTTAAGCGAAAGTTCCAATACATATGTTCTCCGAAAATATATAAAGGAGAGCAGTCTTATTTCTGAGACCCATGAGGCGCAAATTCATGCTTTGAATAAAATAACTCTCTCAAACAAGATAAAAGTTAATAGACGGCTAAGGATTATTACTTCAAGGAGCGCTGAAGACCCTAGTAACGACAAATATCTATCTATTTCAATAGATATAAACTCAGTTCCTGAAGTTCCATATGATTTTGATAGAGAATTGATTCAATTAACTTTTAATGCTGCTGTGGATCATATGAAGAATTTGATAAAACAGCATTATGGGGAGCTATAAAAATGGTAGAAGAATCAACGGCTACTGCTCTTACAGCTTATTCACTACAAGATCGTACTTTAAGAGCTGTTCCTTTCGAGAAAGCTACGTTGAATTATTTAGAAAATATTGGCTGTCCTAAAGAGCGACCTTTTTCTTTATCTTTACAGGTTTTAAGAGAATTATTATTACTCACAAGAGAACCTAGTTTGTATTCAGCATGGAGTATTTATTCAACTGTGTTAACAGAACATCCCGAAATGATTGTTGTAGAAGCTATAACCGCTGGAAGGGTTTTTACCATAATATACGATTTGTTTCAAGTTTGGAAGGAACCAAAGATATCAGAGACAGAGCTAATAATAGCTAACGCTTTTAAGGACATCGATGAAGTTACAGCTATTTATACCCAGAGATATCGTCAAGAGTTGCAAGTTATAGTTTTGCTAAGTATTGAGAGATATGACGATGACTTAATGTATAAGCTTTTGAATATTGAATACGATTTACAGAAGGAAAATCGAGATCCTCTTTTAGCTTTCTCCTATATACCTAGGGTATATATTGATAAACGAGATATACTACATCCAAATGCCTTGTTAATTTTCGAAAGATAAAATGGCAGAATTTTTTGTTCACCTTTCCCAAGCAAGACACAATGAATCTCTGGCTGAATATCTTTTGGATAAGCCATACTATGATTGGGCTATCACTGCCTGTTTTTATTCTGCTATTCATTATTTTGAGGCTAGATTATTCATAGAATATACCCAAAATGATAAAAAACACTCGGAGACTAGCATACCTTTGGACGATAAAGGTGAATGGATATATACTCCTCATCGTTGGCGCGAACGACTGGTTCACAATCATTTTTCACGAAGTACATGGATATCCTTTAGAAATCTTAGAGAAGCAAGTGAATTAGCTAGATATCTTAGTTATTATCCAAAGAGATTAAAAGTAGTTTTTAAGGAGATTCCGTCTTATGAAATTTTTCAACCTAAAAATGCCCAGCATTCGGTTAACAAAGATTTACAGATTATGAAAAAAGACCTTCGAGTTGAATTAGGAGAATTTCTTCATGGACTAGAGATGGAAAAGTCAGATTGGCTGAAAGCTAGTTTAGTTATTCATAAATTACTAGATAACTTTTCATCCAAGGAAGAAATTTTGCAGCAGGGCAAGGCAGCTTTAAGGCAATTTCTTTCACGCGGAGAAATAGATTTTTTTGAACAACATCTCAGATCGAAGGGATATGAATTTAAATAGAAGTGAGATTGCGTCTTATATTGAGTTATATGTTTCTGTCGCCAAGAAATAAAAAAGATTTCTGGCTTTGATATTTGAAAGGACGAGTAAAGCGTATTGTGAAGACGAAAGCAAAGGTCATCCGAAAATCTTCATTAGAACTTTCGAATGGGCGAAAAGAGTATGAATGCTATCAATCTTTTTAATCCCGACTTAGTTATTATCGGGGCCGGAGTATCGAAAGCAGGGAGGCTCTTGGTTGGCCCAGTAAAACGGGTCGTGAAAGCACGAGCTTTGCAGATGGCCTCTGAGAAGGTAGATGTAAAAATTTCTACTTTGGGTGAGGATGCTGGAGCTCTGGGAGCAGCAATTCTTGTTCTCAAAAATATCTTTGCCCGTAGGGTAAGTTGTGTAGCTAGAAAGAGTATACCTATTCTGAAATAGAGAGGAGGTATTGGTGATGAAGGAAGATTTAGCTATTGCTGGAGGGAAAAGGACAGTGCCTGAGGGATTGAAGGTAGGGTGGCCAGTAATTACTCAGGAGGATAAGAAGGCCGTGATGGGAGTTTTGAATAGGGGTATCCTCTGGGGTCCCTATGCTCCGGAGGTGGTGGGCCTTCAGGAAGACTTTGCCAGATATGTTGGGACAAAATACTGCATAGCTGTAAATAGTGGTACAGCAGCCCTGCATATGGCGGTGGCCGCAGCAGGCATTGGGCCTGGAGATGAGGTTATTACCTCAGCCTTTTCATTTCTAGCTTCAGCGGTGGCGGTCCTGCATCATAATGCCATACCGGTCTTTGTAGATATCAATCCTAAGACCTTCAATATCGATCCAAAAAAGATAGAAGAAAAGATTAGCTCCAGGACCAAGGCTATTATGCCAGTTCATATCCATGGCCTACCGGCAGATATGGACAAGATAAATGAGATTGTCAAAAAGCATCATCTCGTTGTGATAGAGGATGCTGCTCAGTCTCATGGAGCACTGTATCATGGTAAAAAGACTGGCAATTTCAGTGATATGGCGGCCTTTAGCTTAAACTCTACCAAGAATATGCCGGGAGGAGAAGGTGGCCTTTTTGTTACTAATAATGAAGAATACAGGGGTAAAGCCAACATGGTGAGGATGTTTGGAGAGTTCCTTAAGCCCGAGGAAGGAAGAAAATACAATGCTTACACCATGGGATGGAATTATAGGACCCAAGAGATGCCGGCTGCTTTTGCTAGAAGTCAACTTAAAAGGTTAGATGAATACAATGCCAATGGGAAGAGAAACGCTGAGTATTTATCCGGGCATCTAGCAGAGATTAAGGGAGTCACTCCTCCCTTTGTCCCTCCCGATAGGACCCATATCTATCATAAATACAGAATTAGGCTAAATCTAGATGAGTTGGATTTAGATATGGAGCCGGATAAGTTCAGAGATCTGGTGATGAAGGCTCTTCAAGCAGAGGGGGTAGATGCTGTTCTCTGGCAAACTGTCCCTATTCTTGGTCAGACCCTCTTTCAGCTTAAGGAGGGCTATGGCAAGGGCTGTCCCTGGAGCTGCCAGTATGCAGAAGAAATAAGCTATGATCCAAACGATTATCCAGAAACCTTGAAGCTGTTAGCTGACTCTCTGGTGATTTGCTCTGAACCTTACCCCATTTATCCTCAGCCCCTGGAGCTTATGAAATACTATATAGAAGCATTTCACAGGGTCTTTGACAATATCGATGAGGTTGTTACAGTTAAGACGACATCTATCGAGAAAAAGCCTCTAACTGGTACGGCAGAAATAGGTTAGATCAAATAGGCTTTTCATAAAGAAGAAAGGAGATGCGCGTTTTTAGAGATTAGCGTTAAATCCAAATGCTAAAGTAATGTCTGAATCTCGAAAGAAAACTCTGGCAAAGAAAGGAGGGATGAGTCAGGCAAATAGCTTCTTTCCGAGAGCAGGCTTTACATAGACTTTTTAGTTTAACCCAAATTTACAAAAAAGAAAAGGAGAGGAAAATGAAAATAAAGAAAATTATAAGTAGTGTCCTCTTATTGTCGCTGTTGATTACAATGGGGGGGATAACAGGGAAAGTTTATGCTGCCGAGAAAAAATACAAGTTTGCATTATCAACTGTCATGGTTAGTATATCGTTTTGGGTACCTGTGAGGAAAGGGATGGAAGATGCTGCAAAGCTATTAGATGTTGAAGCTGTTTTCATGGGTCCCATATCAGGTGAAGTTGCTAAGCAAAGGGATATAACAGAGAATCTAATTGAAGCAGGTTATGACGGCTTAGCGATTGCCTATTGCGATCCGCTGATGTTTGACAAACTAACTCAAAAGGCTTTAGATCTAGGAATTCCTGTAATAGCCTTTAATGTTGATGATGCGCCACCTGGTTATGCACCAATGAGTTATATAGGTCAGGATCTGGTCAAGTCGGGAAGGATATTGGCAAGTGAGGCGGTAGAGCTTATAGGCGAGGGGGCTAAAGCAGTCCTTCTTACCTGTGCACCAGGTGAGACCGATTTGGAAATGCGACTGAAAGGTGCTAAGGAAATCCTGGATGAACATAATGTCAAGTATGAAGTAATTGATGGAACTGGTGATGTGCTGAAAGCCATGGGGATCATTGAGAGTTACTATTTAGGTCATCCTGACACGGATGCCTTCCTTAGTGTTGACGCAGTGACTACCGAGGCTGCCGGAAGAGCCGTAGAGAAATCGGATCTAAAAGGGAAAGTGGTGGCAGCAGGATTTGATTTGGTACCAGAGACTCTTCGATGTATCAAGGAAGGTTATTTAGCATTTACCATTGATCAATACCCGTATCTCCAGGGTTTTTACAGTATCATGGCACTCTACCTCTACAAAGAGTATGGTATGTATCCGTCTAATATCGATACTGGAGCAGGAATTATAGATGCCAGCAATGTAGATCAGTCTATAGAGTTAAGTGAGAAAGGATGGAGGTAGTAGAAAGTGGCCAGGGGATAGTGGCTTAAATTCCACTATCCTCTGGTAAAACTAACTTATACCAACTATTTGAGGAAAGGTGGTATGACCGAAGATCAATCTAAAAATCGATCTAACAATGAAGTGGGAGTTGTCCGAGTTGCAGTAAAGACAGCAAGAATCTTATCTCTTAACCGCTTGCTAAGAATTAGAGAGGCCGGTGTAGTGCTAGCAGTGGTTGTGATTATTTCTTTCTTCTCCTTTGCCAATCCTCGTTTCTTGGCTGTCAGCAATTTGCTTAACATAATGAGACAAATCTCCCAGCTAGGTGTTGTAGCCGTGGCCGTGACTATCCTAATGATCTCCCAAGAATTTGATCTCTCGGTAGGGTCCACTTTCGCACTCTCTGCAGTAGTTGTAGCTCTCCTTGTTAAGAATGGAGGGTTTAATATCTGGATAGCAGCACCAATGGGCTTAGGAGTCGGTGCCTTCCTCGGTTTGATAAATGGGATAATAACAACAAAGCTGAGGGTTCCTTCTTTCATAACAACCCTGGGTACGATGATGTTATATAGAGGAGTAACTCTTATTTTATGCCATGGATGGCCTATAGCAGGCGTGCCTCCTTCGATTTTTTATTTTATATTAGGGGGAAAAATCTTTGGGGTTATTCCTTTTCCAGCTATCTGGATGACCGTACTCTGCATAGGTTTTTGGATATTACTAGACCATACACGTTATGGAAATCGGGTGTTTGCCACCGGTAGCAATAAAGAAGCGGCAGGGCTCTCCGGCATAGACACAGATAAAGTGAAAATCATAAACTTTGTTCTTGTAGGAGTTTTTACTTCCTTTGCTGCGCTTCTTCAATTTTCTTTTCTAGGGTCTGTTACTCCTACCCAAGGGGCGATGTTGGAGCTTGAGGCTATAGCTGCAACAGTTATTGGAGGAACCGCTCTTTTTGGCGGTTCTGGAACTGTCATAGGTACACTTTTGGGAGCAATTATTATGGGAAGTATAAGAAATGGGCTCGTATTATTAGGGCTTACCGCTTATTGGCAGAATGCATCCCTCGGTTTAGTGATAATTATATCTGTAATAATTAATATTTTGATTGAAAGGGGAAGATGATCCTATTTTTCTTAAAACCTTGGGTTACTAACAGGAAAATATCCATGAATGGAGCATATTTTTATGAGTAAAAGTGGCCCATAGGCTTAAGGAAATTTTTAGAGGGGCATAAAACTATGGAAAAGGAACCGATAGTAAGAATGGAGGGAATATACAAAAGCTTTGGCGCAGTTAGAGCAGTGGAAAATGTAGATTGCAAGCTTAACCATAATGAAATTGTAGGCCTTGTTGGAGATAATGGGGCAGGCAAGACAACTTTGGTAAAAATTTTAGCTGGAGTATTTCCTCCGGATAGAGGAAAAATTCTCTTCGAAGGGAAAAAGGTGAATTTTAATTCTCCAATAGATTCCAGAAATTTAGGGATCGAAGTTATTCATCAAAACCTAGGACTAGCCGATGATCTTAATGTTGAGAGGAATATCTTCATGGGAAGAGAACCCACTAAGCCTGTTTTGGGAGGTTTAATAAGACTTCTTGACGAGGAAAAAATGGCGAAAAGTTCTTGGGAAGTTCTAAGGAATATAAAGATAGATATTAGTTCCACAAAAGAAAAGGTCAAGAATCTTTCTGGGGGTCAAAGGCAGTCAATAGCAGTTGGGAGAGCTTTCTATTTCCGTGCAAAGATTATTATTATGGATGAACCTGTTGCTGCCCTTGGAGCAAGTGAAACAAACAAAGTACTTGCTCTTGCAAGGAGATTAAAAAAAGAAGGTCTTTCGATTATCTTCATAGCTCATAATTTATATCATGTTTTTTCCGTTGCAGACCGAATTGTAGTTTTAAGACGCGGTCAAAAAATAGGAGATAAAAGAATAAAAGAAACAACCATGGATGAAATTACAAAATTAATGGTAGGAGAGGAAGGATAAGTTAAAAGAGTACAGTTTTATTAGCTCTTTGACGATCTTTTGGAAAAATAATTGCTATGATCCTATGTCACTCTGCAGAGGTATCTCTGAGGAGCTGGATGTGAGAAATCCAGATGAGGCTATCACCTTTGCTTTCTCTTTTTTAGCCTCGGCAGTGGCAGTTCTGCACCATAACACCGTTCCTGTTTTTGTGGATATAGAGTCTAAAACCTACAATATTGATGTCAAAAAATAGAGGAGAAGATCACCCGCAGAACCAAAGCTCTTGTCCCTGCTCATATCCATGGGTTTTCCTGTGATATGGATGCGATACTACAGCTTGTGATATGTTCAGAACCTCATCTCATCTACGCCCAGCCCTTAGAGCTTATGAAATAACACGTAGAGGTTTTTCGCAATGTTTTTGAAAACATTGAAGAGGTGGTGGAAAGAGCAGCCTCTCGGGAACCTCGAGAATCCATTGAGGGAACAGCCGAGATAAAGTAGGAGGATGCAATGGCTAAAGAGGTGAAGGTGGGGCTTATAGGATATAAGTTTATGGGCAAGTAACGGTAGATGATACCACCTTATTTTTAGCCAGATTTAAAATGGAGTTATTGGTTCTTTTGAAGCTACCAGACTTGCCCAAGCATGCAGGAATTACCAGCGCATCGAGATCAATGGAAGCAAGGGAAGCCTTTTATTTGAACTTGAGGATATGAATAAGCTCTGGTTTTACTTTTGTGATGATCCAGAGGGTACTCAGGGGTTCAGGAGAATCCAGGCAAGCGAGCCAACTTACCCTTATATGCATGCCTGGTGGCCCTCGGGACACATAATTGGATATGAGCATACCAGTATTCACATTATTTATGATTTTATGAAGGCCATAGATGGGGGAAAAGATCCTTCTCCCAGTTTCGTGGATGGAGTTGAGTGTCAGAGAGTGATGGAGGCAGTGGAGAAATCTACTCAGGAGGGACATTGGATGAAGGTAAAATAACAGACTTGTAAGTACAAATGGCTTTGGCGTGACCTATGCTGGACTTTATCGAGAAGAATTCAAAAAGGCTTTTCCCTTTTACAAAAGGTTCCCTAAAGGAAAGATAGATAATATCGAGATGCAAGTTAAGACTGCATTTGATAGGTTTAGGATGCGGTGAGATAATGGAGGAATTCTATATTCCGAAAAGGGGAGAGGTGAAGCATGGTCTTTTTTATGTCAAAAGATAATCTTAGGAAATTCCCCAAAAGATGAATACAAAGAGTTATTATCGCTCAGCAAGCTGGAGAAACTGAAAGTTCCATTTGGTCAATGCTTGCAGCGGGCTGGTTTTAATTTATACCGGGTTGATCCTTGTTTTTGCAGTTTATCTTTTGACGAACTTCTTCCGGGTTTTTCCAAATGAGACGTTCAGAGGTTCGGAAAATTTGACATTTTAAGAAAGTGATGATGATAATATTTTGTGATTATTCCTCGAATTCCACGTCAAATAAGAGTTTCAGCTGAAATTTGTCGAGAGTTCTGCTTCCAAGGTTGTTAATCTCAGTTAGAAATCTTCGGGCAAGCTGATTCATCCGATCAGTTCCCAGATCTTTTATCTTAACTAAAAGGGTATCATTATTTACCAGCTTAACCTTTGTAGTTCGCTCGAGGACCATTCTCATAACTTGATAGCAGTCTTTTCTGGTATAATAAGAAGAGAAGGCTTTGCTCATCTCTTGCTCTATGTTGTGAGCAACTATCTTGATGAGATCAAAAAAGCGCTTTTTCTCAAAGTCACAAATAGA
>Ga0307439_1000354_pt1 | contig 32714 bp, 23 predicted proteins | sample SalMarWE160490MG_FD_202142 | JGI IMG/M metagenome (GOLD analysis project Ga0307439, IMG submission 202142) | Salt marsh sediment microbial communities from the Plum Island Ecosystem LTER, Massachusetts, United States - WE1604-90 | ecosystem: Environmental > Aquatic > Marine > Intertidal zone >... | reverse complement strand
GGCATATAAAGGACAAATGTTTCATGAAACGAATCCTCCGGCGGCAACATGGCACGCTGAATGCGTTCAGCATACCTTATACTGGCTGTAATATCCCGGTTCTTTTCCTCTATCTCCATGCTTTTCTGAACCACTTCGGCAGTTCTTTCTGCTACCTTCTGTTCAAGGATCTTTTTTTCCCTGATAAGGTTCTTCTCCCTTATTTTAATATACGCCATTACACCTATGGCTGCAAGTATGATGCATGTAACAATGAACCATGGAGTCTGGTAGAATGGCGGTTTGATGGTAAACGCATATTCAAAGGGTTCCTCATTCCAGTAACCATAGCTGTTTGATGCTATGACTCTGAAGGTATAATGTCCGGGGGCCAGGTTGGGATAATAATCCATAGTCTGGCTGGTTGGTGGTCTCCAGTCCGGATCAGCGCCTTTCAGCATCACCCGGTATTTTACAGCTTCAGGGTCTGTGAGGCTGACACTGTAGTAATTGAATACCAGTGATTTTTCCTTGTAATTCAGCTTCAGATCCTCTTTCATCTCCCTGGGAAGATAATTTACTTCCATACTGCTTACATGTGTCAGCGGTTTTGAATCAACAGGCGGCATTTTTGATGGAGAAAGTCTGGTGATCCCGTTGGCTGTACCAAACCACAGATCACCTTTACTATCTGATATTGAAGCGTTTGCGGAGGCCTCAATTCCTGTGAATCCGTTTCTTTTAGTAAACGTGGCAATAGTGCTGTCGGAAAGATTGTACCTGTTAAGACCGTAATTTGTTCCTATGTAAAGGAAGTTGTCACCTTCAGGCTGAAGCAGCTTAATGTTATTTGACAGCAGTCCTGTCTTTTCATTGAGGTTAAGTATAACAGAATCATCCTCAATGGCAAGCAGGCCGCTAACGGTCCCCACCCAAATCCTTGAATCTGGTGTTTGGGTAATTGTAACAGGAACGTACCCTTCACCAATATTAATTATTTTAAATTCTTCTGTTGTACTGTTATATTTTGTCAGGCCGCTTTTATTTTCTGACCCAATCCAGATATTGTTCTCATTATCACAGAAAAGTACTTTAATCCAGTTACCTGCCAGTCCGGATGACTGTGTATAGGTCTCCTCTTTTGTACCATCCCACATTATCAGCCGGTCAGTATTCCCTATCCATACCTGGTTCCGATGATCAATTTCAAGCGCTGTAATGATTCCAAAGGGATCAAGTCTGCTGTTCAGCCAGGAATCATAGACAAACTTTCCTGATTTTAAATCATAATAAGAGAGACCGTTTCCATTGGTCCCGATCCATATCTTCCCTTTGCTGTCTGATTTAATAAACCTGATCTCATTACCTATGGCATTCTTAGCATTATTGAAGATCTGTACCTGTTCGCCGGCTTTCTTCACCGGATTATAGAGAGAGATCCCTGCATTTGTTCCGAACCAGTATCTTCCGAGTTCATCCTGCTCAACAGTAAAAACTCCTTTATCAGGTAAGATCTTTTCATCGGTAAATGTCACAAAATGGTCTCCTTTATAGATACTTATCCCCGTAAAATGATCTGCAATTATAATGTTCTTCTCCTTATCTTCTAAAAGCCAATGGATTGTAAGAGCCTCAAGTCCGTTTGATTTATCGAAGACTGTCATCTTCTCTCCCGAAAACACTGTTATTCCGCCACCATAGGTACCAACCCAGATATTACCTCTGTAATCTTCCGTAATAAACGAAACATGGTTTTTTGAGAGGCCGTCCCTGTGATCATACACTTTCATGGTATCGTCAGCTGATGAATACCTGTAAAGGCCGCCATTATACGTTCCAAACCAAAAATCTCCCTTTGAATCTTCAAATAGTGTAATAACCGCAAAATATTTCGGGAAACCGGGCAAAGAGAAAATCTCAAACTGGTTTTTCTCCTGATTATATCTTTTAATCCCAATATTTGGATCGACACAATAAAATGTTCCATCCCGGCCAATGTAGGAAGAAGATATCTGGTCGCTGAGACCTTCCTTTCCTCTGTATTGCTTACCTGTAAGTAGAGTATCTCCGGGTTCAGGAAAAGGTATTCTGACAGCCCCATTGCTGAAGCTTGTGATCCATAGATAGTTTCCTATTTGTTTAATACTTGTTATATCACCTGCAATAGAAATGGAATCAAACTTCATCTTCCGGAAATTCATGCCGTCATAGAGGCTGAAACCTCCGTTCAGGTGACCAAACCATATTCTTCCCAGTGAGTCTTCCGCTAAACTGTATACACCTCCGCCTGCCATACCGTCGGCAGAAGTGAAATTCTCGAATTTGGACCCATCAAATCTCGAAACGCCGCTTTCGGTTCCGAGCCAGATCCAGTCGTTTCTGTCCTGGAGAACAGTATAAACTTTTGAGGAACTTAATCCCTCTTCCACCCCGTATTTCTCAAAAAAATATGTCTGAGCTTCTGAAGAAGCGGAGAAAAGGATTATAAATAAAGTCATCAGGCTTATCTGCCTGATGACCTTAATCTTGTAAGACCTAAATTCTATTTTCATCAGTATTATCTGGCTATAAAGAAGAATGTGCCGTCCTCATCTTTCAAACCGGTTATTTTTCCGAATTTGGGTTTTTGCTGGTTATTATTTCCTACTGCTGTTGATACTTTGGCTACTATCTCCTCTATGGGAATACAGGCGTTCGGGTTATTCTGCAGTGATGAGGCAAAAGTACGGGTAAACTGCGAGTCATCCACTGCAAGTTCATAACCTGCCGAGGAGAACACCTGTGATGACTTGAACTGGGTGGCCTGCCAGTCGTCACAGCTTCTTTGCTTCAGTTCTGATCTCATAGCCTGGTAAAAGCTGGGTCCGGATTCGCAGGCATCTGTAACAACAAGAGTATGAGTAAGGTAAGCAAGATATGATTCCATCGATGCCCTGAGAGTATTCAGATTAAAATAGGTAAACTCATCATCTCGTTGTGCATCAACAGGGATCCAGTAGCCAACATCATTAATGAACTTGCCATGACCTGCATACCATATAAGCAGCGACTTAACCTGGTTTGCTTTAATAAGATCCCTGAGCTCAATTGAAAAGAACCTCTCCATTTCTGATTTTGTCAGGTTCTGTTTATGAATGATATTATGTATGTCGTAACCTGCCAAAGCTCTTGTCATAGTAGTCACATCCTTCTTGGGGCCATCAAGACTTGCAAATGTCGTGTAATCTGAATTTTCAATAAACACAACCCAGGTTTTACCCATGGGATTTGATTCAGAAATGACTGCACCCTCCCTGTTAAGCCTGAATTCAGCGGTTTCCTTGTTTCCGTATATATCCTCAGCTTCAACAATTATCTTATTTTTATTCATTATGTCAATAGTTGCCGTAAAGGAAGGATTAATATCATCAACAGGATAACTGGCAGTTACTCCGTCAATGAATACAGACTTGATCTTGCTTTCATCCGTTATTTTTCCCTGCAAAAATAGTGAAGGATCATTACTGTCAAGGTAGATCTGTCCGTCATCTGATGCATAGGGAGCCAGTATATTTACAACCGGAGGAATAATCTCTGTACGTACCAGTGAATAGGTAACTGATTTCTCATTATCATAATCATCATGTGCAACAAGAGTAATCTGGTCAGCTCCTTCAATATCTATTTTTGCCAGAAATTCATATTCCCCGTCCTTTTCAACTGTATTAATAGGTACGTCATTTATCGAAAATGTCTTTATTTTACTTTTATCCATTATTTTCCCGGTAATAAGAAAAGTCTTGTTATCTCCTCTGACCTCGAGAGATGTACTGGCCGGAGCAGGACTGACAATAGTTATTTCAGGAGGCACAGCTTCCCTGTTCAGCTCATAAAGCCTGTTCTGGGCATCTTTCAGCATTTTACGGGCCTCCTGATTAAATTCCGAAAGAACCGTGATCTTAGTATAATCCTCCATAGCCTTGGCATAGTTCATTATTTCTTCATACGACCTTGCCCTTGCAAAATATGCATCAGGATTATCAGGATTCATCGCAATATATTTCGAGAAATCATTAATAGCATTGGTATGCTGATTAAACTCCTGGTAACATTTACCCCTGTACAGATAAAAATCAGGATTGTCAGGGTCAATCAGGATATTTTTTGAAATATCATTAATAGCACTGGGATAATCAAGGTTTTTCATGCAAACATTGCTTCTCATCAGGTAAGCATCTGTGTTTCTGTCATCACGTTTCAATATTTCATTACACTGTTCCATTGCCCCCTGGGAATTATTGTTTCTTAAAAGCAGTTCAGCAAGGGCCAGCCTGGGTTCAGGATATCCTTTATCCTTCGAAATGGATTTTTCAAACTCCTTCTTTGCCAGAACATCATTATTCAGTTTTGTATAGATTACACCCCTGTAATACAAATTCTCCCGGGTATCCTTTATTATCACCGCGGTATCTGAAACTTTCAAAGCCTGGTCATATCTCTTCAGCCCCAGAAGTGTCAGCACCTTTTCAGGATAAATATCCTTGTTTCTTTTGTCGAGTGCTGATGCCCTGTTCAGGTATTTCAGTGCTTCCTCAAAATTGTTCATTTTGTTGCACACTGCTCCAAAACCAATATATGCATCGACTTCTTTAGGAGCAAAAACAATAACCTTCTCAAAATCAGCTTTTGCTTCTTCATACTTACTGAGCGATTCATATGCTCTTCCCCTGGCATAATAATAGTCAGGGTTTGATGGTTCAATCCCGAGTGCATTTGTAAATTGAGCAACAGCATCTTCATATTTCATATTTTCAACGAATTCTTTGCCTGCCTTATAAAACTTTTTGGCATTCTGCCCATAAATGCACATCGTGAAAATTATCATCAATGTTGCCAGAAAAAATATTCGCTTATTCATAACTTTAAAACTAAATTGTGACTAAACTAACTATCAAAATTAGGCATTTTTATTATAACTATCAATTATATCTGTCATTTAACTCTTTATATTCTTAATCATCTCAAGATAACTAAGTGTGAATGCCGTAGAAGAATATTTCTTACCTGTTACTGCCGGAGCTTTTACTCCTGATTTAAAATTCTTCATTCCTGTAAATATCCTTGCCTCGTCCCATAATCCGGCAGAAATAAAAAGGTTTATTACTGATGCACCTCCTTCAACAATAAGTGACTGAATACCTGCATTATATAGATATTCCATTATCTGAAAGGCCGGATTGCCGTTCCCATTCAATTTCACCTTTTCTGCATCCGGCAAATCGGCTTCTATGTTATGAGTAAATACAACATTTGTGCCATTAGTTCTAAAGACAGATGAATCCTTTCTGATCGAACCTGAACTGCTGAGTATGATCCTCAGAGGATTATTTCCGGTCCAGTATCTTACATTTAACCTGGGATCATCAGCTCTGATAGTACCGGCGCCTGCAAGAATTGCCTGTTCGGCTGCCCTCCATCTGTGTACAAGAACTCTTTCGGGGTTTCCTGTTATCCATGCAGGATTTTGTGCAGGATCTTTCTCCCTGGATATATCAATATATTCATCAACGCTTTGTGCCCATTTCAATATTATATAAGGTCTCTTTTTTTCAATGAAGGTGAAAAATCTCCGGTTCAACCATCGGCAATCCTCCTCCAGCACGCCAGTGATAACTTCACATCCGGCATCTCTGAGTAAAGCTATACTCCTGCCATTTACTTTTTCGCTTGTATCATTGGTTCCAATCACCACCCTTTTTATTCCATGAGAAAGGATCAGGTCGGTACATGGTGGCGTCCTGCCGCGATGGCAGCAAGGTTCAAGATTAACATATAAGGTTGCTGATTTAAGTGTTTTTTTGTTTGCCACAGAACTGACTGCTTTAGCTTCGGCATGTGGTTCTCCAGCCCTTAAATGATAGCCCTCCCCAATGATGACATCATCAAGTACAATTACTGAACCGACTAGAGGATTGGGGTATGTTCTGCCCTCTGCTTTATCTGCCAGCTCAAGGCATCTTCTCATGAATATTATGTCTCTATCCTGATGCATTCCCCTGAAAGTGCTAATTTTGAATTATGGGTTATAATATAAGAACTATAAAAGATATAAAACCATACCTGGTGAGGGAACTCATTGAGATCTACCCTGAACCTGAAATAAATGCCCTTGCCACTATTATTATCAAGACTCTTTTTAGCGTCTCAAGGTTGCATGCCATAACACAGCCGCAGGATCCTTTATCAAAGAAGAAAGCTGATGAAATAATAACTATCTGCAATGAGCTGAGGAGTGGAAAACCTTTACAATATATACTCAAGGAGACAAGTTTCTATAATTGCGTTATCAGGTTAAATCCTCACGTTATGATCCCGCGGCCGGAAACTGAAGAACTTGTCGATCTGATCATAAAAGAAAACAGAGGTTACAGGGGTGAAATACTTGATGCCGGCTGCGGATCAGGCTGTATTGCAATTGCACTTGCTGTAAACCTTCCGGGAACAAAAGTGACCGGAATTGATATTAGCGAGGAAGCTGTCAGAATTTCTCAGGAGAATGCGATGCTAAATAATGCTGTTGTCTCTTTTTTACTGACTGATATTTTAAATCCCAATCTTAAATCACCCGGCAGCGCGGGGATTATTGTAAGCAATCCGCCCTATATCCCTGAATCGGAAAAAGTGTATATTGCAAAAAATGTATTTGATTTTGAACCACACATGGCACTTTTTGTTCCTGATTCCGATCCACTTATATATTACAGGGCTATCCTTAAAATGGCAGAAATGGTCCTGATTCCATGGGGAAAGGTTTATTTTGAGATTAATGAAGCAATGGGCTTGCCAATGACCGGATTGCTTAAATCAACTGGTTTTTCATCTGTTGAAGTTGTCAGGGATATTAATGGTAAGGATAGAATTGTCAAAGGAATAAAGAGTAAAAATGGCTGAAAGCGATAAATACAAAAGCTCTCTTGCAAAAGCAATGGTTCTTTGCTCAAAGCGCGAGTATTGCATTGATGACATTCGTGTAAAGCTTAATTCATGGGGCATCGATGAGAATGAATGTGATAAAATCATAAAAAGACTTGTTAGCGAGAATTTTCTCAATGAAATCCGATATTGTTTGGCATTTACCAGGGATAAGTTCAGGTACAATAAATGGGGTAAGGTCAAAATTGCCGCTCACCTTAAGACAAAAAAGATACCCGGAGAAAAAATACGAGAAGCTCTTGACTCAATTGATAATGAGCTGTATGTTAACACCCTGAAAGATATGCTTACTGTTCACAAGAAACATATTACAGCAAAAAACCAGTACGACCTGAAGGGCAAGCTTTTGCGATATGGCTTATCAAAAGGCTTTGAAAGCAGCCTGCTTTATGATGTTCTTAATAATACTTAACAAAGAAAGATCCTGATAAACAGAAATCTGTTATGAATATTTTATGAGATAGACAAAAAACTGCCGGAATGCTATCAGGAACAAGAGTATCGACCCTATTATATCCATCATTATCAGTTGCTTGCGTGTATCAGTAAACCTGATATAAAATAAGGAAAAGGCAATTCTCATTAACAGCTGCAGGGCAAAGAAAAGGAACACTCTCATTCCGTATACATTCCACTGATAAGCCTCCTCAACTCTTCCCCTGAGGATAAGCGAAAAACTATGTGAAAGTCCGCACGATACACAGGGTTCGCCTGTCAGCTTTTCATGGATACAGGTTACCGGATAATCATCTTTATCAGGTGAAAAAATAACAGAGTAAATCATGATCAGCATAATTACTCCGGTCAAAACAACATTGATGGTAAGGTATGGTTCTTTTATAAATTTCACCTGCTATACCTGTCATCATACTTTTTACTCCTGATCAAGTGTATCCACAACGCTGGTATCTTCTCCTTCGAGTTCTTCGAGTTTCTCCACGAGGTCTTTCTTTTTGGCGCTGGTGTTTATTTCAATTTTTTCATCACCGCTCTCAATCTTAATTGAGACATTGGCATCCTCCAGATCTTCAAGGATTTTATCCTGAACATCCGTTACAATTTCTTCAATTCTGTCAGGCCATTTATCTGCTTTTTCAGCAATCTTACCAGCCACAAAAACCTGTGAAAAAGAGATCAGCGAAGCAACAATTCCAATAATCAGTGCTGCAACAAGGACTCCCCGTGGTGAATCAGTTCTTGCTGCATGCGAAAGTCCTACTGATGCCAGAACAATAGCAATTATACCCGGAATAATTGCCATAAGGCCAACACATGGAATTACAGCAAGAACGAAGGTAATAATTGCTGTTATCAGAGCGGCAATTCCTAAATTTTGTCCGGTATTGTTTTTTACTTCTTCTTCCATCTCATTAATCTATTTACTTGTTATCATTCATTCCTTAGTAATTATCTTAACCATATCCATTTCTAAAGACGTCACTGGATTCTCAATGATGCGTCCAGCTTCAATATTATTTATAAAAAAAATAAAGGTCGGGACTCTTTCAATATCCAGATCTTCATATTCTCCCACAGGTGATTTTTTCTCATCATCAACTCCAATAAATGTCACATTGTCTGTCGGATACTCCCAGTAATCAATGATACGCATGAACCGGGGCACCTCTCTTCTGCTGTCAGGACACCAGGTTCCCATTACAATTTTTATTTTAATTGAGTCCCTGCTGATATCAGTTAATTTATTAACAACATTAGTGTCAACCCGGTATTCGTTATATCCCTTAACAAACCATTCTGAATGTGGCGGTTCTGTCATACGTTCCTTTGCAAAATATCCCAGCAGCCATGTTGACTGGCTGGAGAAATCAGTTGTCTTACTTCCTGTATGGATTTGTTCAGTACCAGTAATATTTTCGGGCATATTCTTTTTTGAGATGCACCCTGGACAAATTAACAGCATGATCAGCACCGGCGCATAAATGTTATTCATTTACAATTAATTAGCTATTCAAATGTATGTAGTAAAATCTCCAGTATCTGTTTTGCCGCTTTGTAAACAGATGTACCTGGTCCGAAGATTGCTGCCACACCGGTATCATAAAGGAGCTGGTAATCCTGAGGAGGTATGACACCTCCTGCAATAACCAGGATATCTTCTCTCTCAAGATGTTTAAGTTCGTTAATGACCTGGGGAATAAGTGTTTTATGTCCTCCTGCAAGGCTTGAAACCCCAATAACATGAACATCATTTTCAACTGCCTGTCTGGCTGCTTCAACAGGAGTCTGGAAAAGAGGGCCTACATCAACATCGAAGCCGATGTCGGCATATCCTGTTGCAACAACCTTTGCGCCCCGGTCATGGCCATCCTGACCCATCTTGGCAATCATTATTCTGGGCTGACGCCCCTCTTTTTCAGCAAACCTGGCGACAAGCACCCTTGCATCATTTAGGTCCTTATCCGGTTTATAACCGGATGAATAAACTCCTGATATAGAACGTACCACTGCTTTATACCTCCCTTTTATTTTTTCACATGCATAAGAAATTTCGCCCAGGCTTGCCCGTTTTGAGGCTGCCACTATAGCTATTTCAAGAAGATTACCCTCCCCTGTTTTAACACATTCTGTTAATGCATCAAGCGCTGCATGGCATTCAGATTCATTTCTTTCAGCGCGCAGTTTTGCCAGACGTTTAATCTGAGCATCTCGGACTGCAGTATTATCAACCTCAAGGGTTTCAAGAGGATCTTCTTCTTCAAGACGGTATCTGTTGGTTCCAACAATGGTCTGAAGACCCGAATCAATTTTTGCCTGGGTTCTTGCCGCTGCTTCTTCAATGCGCATTTTTGGAATTCCTGATTCAATGGCTTTGGCCATTCCTCCAAGATTCTCTATTTCCTGTATATGCTCCCATGCCCTGTGTGCAATCTCATGTGTCAGATACTCAACGTAATATGAGCCTCCCCACGGATCTACTGCCCGGCATATCTGTGTCTCTTCCTGAATAAATATCTGGGTATTTCTGGCTATTCTTGCTGAAAAGTCTGTTGGAAGGGCCAGGGCTTCATCAAGTGCATTTGTATGAAGGCTCTGTGTATGACCAAATACAGCAGCCATTGCCTCTATACAGGTCCTGCCTATATTATTGTACGGATCCTGCTCAGTAAGACTCCATCCCGATGTCTGGCAGTGTGTTCTTAATGCCAGTGATTTGGGATTCCTGGGATTGAATCCGCTTACAATCTTTGACCAGAGCATTCTGGCTGCCCTCATCTTTGCAATCTCCATGAAATGGTTCATCCCAATTGCCCAGAAAAATGAGATATGCGGAGCAAAAGCATCAATGTCAAGACCTGCTTTAATGCCGGCACGCAAATATTCCAGACCGTCAGCGAGAGTATATGCCAGTTCAATGTCGGAAGTGGCTCCGGCCTCCTGCATATGATATCCTGATATGCTTATTGAATTGTATTTTGGCATTTTTACCGCGGTGTAAGCTAATATATCCGCGATGATCCTCATAGAAAATTCAGGGGGATATATATAAGTATTGCGTACCATGAATTCCTTAAGAATATCATTCTGTATGGTCCCTGTAAGCTCTTCAGTTTTTGCTCCCTGCTCAAGCGCTGCAACAATATAAAATGCCATGATAGGTAAAACAGCCCCGTTCATTGTCATTGATACCGACATCTTGTTTAGAGGAATCTGATCAAAGAGGATCTTCATATCGAGTATCGAATCCACAGCTACCCCTGCCTTGCCAACATCACCTGTAACTCTTTCATGATCAGAATCATAACCCCGGTGCGTAGCCAGGTCAAATGCTATTGAGAGCCCCTTCTGCCCGTATGCAAGATTGCGCCGGTAAAATGCATTTGAATCTTCAGCTGTTGAAAAACCTGCATACTGCCGTATAGTCCATGGCTGCATGGTATACATGGTTGAATAGGGACCCCGCAGGTATGGTGGTAATCCTGCCGCATACCTGAGATGTTCCATGCCTTCAAGATCCTCCTTACCATAAACACCTTTTACTGGAATCTGCTCGGCAGTTATCCACTCCTCTCTTTCTCCTTTTTCAGATTCCCATGAACGAAAATCCTTCTTGCTGAAAGGCAGGTTGTAAAGGTCGTTATATGAAAATTCAGGTCTCATCTCTTCCTTACAATATTTAAGACTTCACTCCCAGGTGGGTGTTGAAGTATTCAAGTGTTTCAACAATATCCGACCGGCTGCTTATAAAGTGTTCGATCCCCAGTGATTTCAGCTCATCCATGCATGGCGGGTTGCCGGCAATTACAACCACTGCCGTGTTTTTCAACTGTTTGAAAATTTCCGGAGCAACCGATGAGTACTCCTCATCAGAACTGCAGATCACAACGATATCCGACTCGGATGTCATCGCTGTTTTTATTCCCTCCTCAACTGTTTCGAATCCGGGATTGTCAATGATCCTGTACCCTGCACACCCGAAGAAATCAGAGGCAAACTGTGCCCTGGCCTTTCTCATTAACAGATCACCCGTTGTGAACATAAAAGCTACAGGCTTCCTGGCTGCTTTTTCGACATTTACCCTCATTTTTTCCAACACTGCGGGACCTCTGCAAAGCCTTACCGGTTCAACAACAATATCTTCTGTTGAATGTTGTTCCATGAATAATCTGTCAATATCAGTGCGGGGAGGTATTTTTTCATCCTGTTCAGGATAAAGACTGGTGCCAATAAATTTGATCTTTCTTTTTGAAATATCATTCTTACGTTTTGCAGCTGATTCTTTAATTTTTCGCTGTATGAATCCATTTTTCAGTGATTCAAGAAATCCTCCGTATGATTCGGCCTCAAGAAACAGTTTCCAGGCATTATCCGCCAACAGGCTGGTGAGATTTTCGATATAATATGACCCTGATACAGGATCAGCTACCTTGCCGAAATATGATTCTTCCTTCAGGATGAGCTGCTGGTTGCGTGCTATTCTTTCAGAAAATTCGTTTGGCTCCCTGAAAATCCTGTCAAAAGGCTCTATTGTAAGAGAATCCGTCCCTCCCAGTATAGCCGCCATTGCCTCGGTCTGTGTTCTCAGGATATTTACATGCGGATCATACAGGGTTTTGTTCCACCTGCTTGTTATACAATGTATCTCCATCCTGGCAGATTCATAATTACCCGGTATGAATCCATTCATGACTGCTGACCATAACAGGCGGGCTGCTCTCAGTTTGGCAATCTCCGGAAAGAAATTTGATCCCGTACCGAAGGAGAACCTTATCCTGGATGCTGCTACATCAGCGCCTATTCCTCTGTCGACAAGCTGTGATACATATTCTGTCCCCATGGATATTGCGAAACCAAGTTCCTGGACAAGATCTGAACCCGCATTGCAAAAATTTGATGCATTAATATTTACTGCCTTGAAACCGCGAAGTGGAGACATTATCGCTGCCACATCCGCCAGATAATCTAATCCTTTTTCAACAGGGATACAGAGTGTACCATTCAGCATTAACCTGCCCAGCGGATCTGTTTCTATAGCTCCGGTTATCTTTTGAGGATCTGTTTTGGTTTTATTTATATAATTCAGTAAATATTCAACGATCTCTTTTGTCCTTCCGTTGGAGATGAAGTTTAGTTCGACAAATTCAGGATAGATATATTTAAGCAGAGAATCAGAGTTTTTTTCGTTTAACGATTCCGGATCATCAATTATAAAACCAAGCGAATCAACACCTTTCATTAATATTTCAACCGTTTTTCTGTTCGCTTCCGAATAATCCTTTACCGTTATGTCTTGCCTTATTTTCCAGGCATTATTACCTGTTTTATTACCTCTTAAATAGGGGTACTCACCGGGAAGAGACTCAATATATTTAAAGTTTTCGTTATCCTCCTGCATGTAGAAAGGCATTACCTCAAATCCTTCACCTGTTTTCCATACCGATTTGCTTTTGAAATCGGCTCCCTTTAGGTCGGCACTTATTTTATCCAGCCATTCCTTTTTACTGACTGGAGGAAATTGTTCAAACAGCTTTTCTCTCTTTATCATTCCGGTATTCTGGTAATAATCTGGCACAAAATAAGTATTTAACCTGAAACTCAGTTCATGAATTTTATCATTTTTACAGTAAGGCAGGTACGGATTATTTCCCCGCAAATTCCATCAGGTATGATTTTATGAAATCGTTCAGATCGCCGTCAAGTACAGCCTGGACATTACTGGTCTCATGTCCTGTGCGAAGATCTTTGACCATCTTATATGGGTGCAGCACATACGATCTTATCTGGGAGCCCCATTCGATCTTTTTCTTCTGACCTTCGATCTTTGCCATCTCCTCCATTCTTTTCCTCAGTTCAAGTTCATAGAGTTGCGATCGTAGTATCCGTATTGCATTCTCCTTATTATTAAGCTGGGATCTGGTCTCCTGGTTTTCAATCACAATTCCTGTAGGATGATGCCTCAGCCTCACGGCGGTCTCTACTTTATTGACATTCTGTCCGCCTGCACCGCTTGAGCGATAAGTTTCCCAGCTAATATCCGAAGGATTTATCTCTACTTCGATGTTGTTTTCAACAAGCGGTGAAATAAATACTGATGCAAAGGTTGTCTGGCGTTTCCCCTGTGCATTAAAAGGAGATATTCTTACAAGACGATGAACGCCGTTTTCGCTTTTCAGGTAACCATAAGCCTGTTCCCCGTCGATCTCAATGGTTACTGATTTTATACCTGTTTCATCACCCGGCTGGAAATCAAGCTCTTTTGTTTTATATTCATTTCTTTCAGCCCACCGGAGGTACATTCTCATCAGCATGGCTGCCCAGTCGTTGCTTTCGGTGCCTCCCGCACCTGAATTTATCTTCAGTATAGCTCCGAACTGATCTTCTTCCTTTTGCAGCATATTGCGCACTTCAATGTCTTCGATCAACGACAGGCATGCATCATACTGATTATCAAGGTCCTGTTCAGTTGCTTCGCCCTCCCTGAAAAAATCATTGATCACAGTAAGGTCATCAACTGCGGTACTGACCTTTTTAAACTGGTTGGTCCAGCTTTTTAATATTGAAATGCTTTTAAGGAGCTCCTCCGCCTGTTTTGGATCGTTCCATAAACCGGCTTCCTGCGATATTTGCTCCTTTTCCGAAATAAGTTTCAGTTTACCATCGATGTCAAAGATACCTCCTTAACGCATCCCGGCGCTCCGATAACTCTTTTATCTGTTCGTGAGTGATCATAATATTGTTTTTGACAAAATTAGTTATTTAAAAGGTTTATTTTTGCCGTGATCAAAAATAAGTATGTTAAAACTGATCTCTTTTCTAAGGCCATTTGCATTATATCTGCTAATTACATGGATAGTAGCTATCATTGTTATCTCATCGATCCCTTCAATACCTGTTTTAAAGATACACACTGAGAAGGCAGATATAAGACTTGACTATCTGATCCATTTTCTTGAATACGGGTCACTTGCATTCCTGACATACCTTTCATTTTCCGGAAAGGATTTCAATATGTCATATTTTAAATATTTAATCCTTACGGTTTGTCTTATCCTTTTTGCTGCGGTTGATGAATTTCACCAGGTCATTATTCCGGGAAGAACCTTTAATCCGAAAGATCTGATAAGCAATATTGTGGGTATAGCGGGTGGATTGGTGTTTTGTATATTGGTTTTCAGGAAGATAGCGAAGGATTTAATTCCGGGCTGAAGCCCGCCATGCAGTACATACCTATATCAATAGACCTTAAACCCGGAAAAGGAACCGGTACCGCTTTCGCTTGAAGCCCCGGTGTTTATTTGTATTTTAACAGTCTGTCCTGTAAAAAGTTTTAATGTTATTGATCTTGTAAGTGAAGTACCGCCCGATATTCCACTATTTAGGATTTCTTCATCTGTATCATTAATTACAATTTTTATTTTACGTGCATCTCCGGTTCCTGTTGCTGAAAATCCAACATTGAAAATGTAAATTCCATCCTGAGGAACAGTGAAAATTCCTGTAGTTTCATTATATGAATTACTATCATTATAGTCAATAATGTTCGCAATAAAATCATAATCAGTCATATAAGAAAGATCAATATCTGATGTATTCTTCTTTGCCCTGAATGCCACCAGATTATCCAGGGTGACACTGTTGCCGCCTGAAATTGATAGTTCCCTGGTCGATTCCAGATATGTAAGAGTCTGATTATCTGTATTATCGCGGTACACACTCAGATCGACATCATTTTCACCTTCTGTCACTGATAATATATCACCAACTACCTGCAGATCCTGTATCTCATTCTGAGGATCAGCATCATCATCATCTTTCAAGGTTGTAAGATCCACTGATACACTGTTTGTTAAGGAGAGAGTATTATCAATACTGTTGAAAGCTATCTGCTGATTATCGGTGTTGTCAAGATATTTATTAAGACTGACACCTGTAGATGAACTGTTATTTGTAATAGTCAGCAGGTCATCTGTTAACTCAATATCCTGAATTTCATTTGTTATATCATAATCTGCATCATCCTTGAGCTCTGAGAGATTTACAGGTGATGTGGTTCCTGAAATGTTTAATACCCGGGTTGCAGGATCCCAGTTCAGCGATTGCCGGTAAGGAGAAATATCCCACTCTGTAGCCAGCGGGTTATCGGTTATCTTGAGCTTATCAGAACTGATAGTGATATCCTGCAGTTCATTTGCCGGATCGCCGTCGCTTTCGATGGAAGATATTTTAACCTGGTTACCGCCGGAGATGGCAAGATAATCTGACCCATTGATATTCACAACCGACAGGGTTTGATCGTCAGTTGCCGGGTCGCCGGGATCACCTTTCTCGCCTTGTATGCCCTGCGGGCCGGTTTCACCTTCGGGTCCCTGTTCGCCTTCAGGACCCTGGGGACCTGCCGGACCAACGGGTCCCTGGGGACCGGGTTCGAGAGATTTCTTTGCAAAGAGAGCATACGGCACTGCCAAAAACTGCATAGTACCCATATCCATAAAATCATTCTCGAATTTTACCTCCACCTTCAGGAAGTGATAGGCCTCTTCCCAGTTAACCTGCGAAAGTTCACCGCAGAGAGCATTGCCTGTCGGCACACCCTGACCTATAATAAGTGAAAAGACGCCGAACCTGGAGGTAAACACGTCCTGATGAAGTTCCTGGTACACTATAGTTCCCAGCGGATCACTCTTTATAATTGAAAACTTGACGCTTATCTTCCTGTTGACAATCTCGTTGCCGTAATTATCCCTCGCAACAGCCTGGTAATGGATTCCCAGCGGTACATTATCCTGCGCAAAAATGCCTGCAGTGACTACTGAAATAACCATTAACAGAAAGTATCTTTTTATAACTCTTGAAGCCATAGCTTAAGGTTTATATTTTTTCAATCTTGAATGTACGGTTCATGAATCCGTCTTCACTTGAGATCCTTATCAGGTAAAAACCCCTGATAAAAGCATCCATATCATATTGTTCCTTATGCCAGAACTGGTTGATAAAAGTTAGTCTGTCGGTAAAAACTACTTTCCCGGTTATGTTGATAATATCGATCTTGAATGTTCTTCCGGATTCTCCGAACAACTCAACAGTGAGGAAATCAACTACAGGGTTGGGATAGACACTCGCTCCTGTTCCCTGAGGGACATCTTCATTTGAAAGCTTGATCCGGGGTTGCTGAAATCCCTGTGTAAATATATACCATGAACATTCCGCAACCTCCACTGCTGTCTCACCAACAGTCTGTGAAAAGCTTATTTTACTGTCATTTACTATTCCGGCAAGAGGAACAAGTACCTGGTGTGACAATTGTTGTGAAAAAACAGTTGTCCACGAAATAAGTAAACCGGGTATCAAAATCCTCAATGCTTTCATTATCTTAAAACCTTCGAAGGATGCCAAAAATAATCAAAATTTTGACAAATTAACAGTTTTTGTTGATAAATGTGTTAATAACTTCTTTGAAATTTTTATCTCTATAAGAAAATTTTTTCTTATAGCATGACTTTTTTGACTGGAATTTTTCACTGAATTTTATAATATTGGTGATTGAAGAGCACCATGCTGAAGCCATATCTTTATCATAATCTTACCGAGGCCGGCTGTGATGAGGCTGGCAGGGGCTGCCTGGCAGGTCCGGTCGTAGCTGCAGCTGTTATCATGCCAAAGTACTACGAACATCCGGTTCTGGATGATTCAAAGAGGCTTACGGCTAAACAAAGAGCCCTCCTGAAGGAAGATATAATAAAATCTGCATTAGCATGGAATGTGGCTTTTATTGACAATAAGGAAATAGATGAAATAAACATACTCAGGGCATCAATAAAAGCTATGCATCTGGCAATAGACGGACTTTCGTCAAAACCCGAGTTCCTGCTTATTGACGGTAACAGCTTCTTTCCGTATAAAAACATAAAACACAAGACAATAATAAAAGGTGACGGGCTTTATTCTCCAATAGCTGCTGCGTCGGTGCTTGCAAAAACTTTCCGGGATGAATTCATGGAAAAAATTCATTATGAATACCCCGATTACGGCTGGAACAGGAATAAAGGCTATGCAACAGCCCTCCACAGAAAATCTATCCTGGAACATGGTATAACCCCTTATCACAGAAAATCATTTGCGCTTTATAATACACAAATGACATTTGCTTTTTAGCATCCCCTTATTCCGATTAAAAAGTTATATTTGCCGTCTGACTGAAACTAATCGTAAAATAACTATCATGAAAAAAGTAATTTCTGTTCTGATTTTCCTTCTTTTCTGTTTTGGATTTAAAGCCAGGGCTGATGAAGGAATGTGGCTGCTGCCACTTATTGAGAAACTTAATATGGGCACGATGACTGAGCTTGGACTAAAACTTTCTGCTGAAGATATTTACAGTCTGAACAAAGCCAGTATAAAAGATGCTGTCGTTATTTTTGGCGGAGGATGTACAGGCGAGATAGTTTCATCGCAAGGACTTATTTTAACCAACCATCACTGCGGGTATGATCTTATTCAGTCACACAGTTCCGTGGATCATGATTACCTGAGAGATGGATTCTGGGCAATGAATAAGGAAGAGGAGCTCCCTAATCCGGGACTGCGTGTTATTTTCCTGCTAAGTATAGAAGAAGTTACCGATCAGGTACTTGCAAATGTCAATTCTGACATGAGCGAGGCTGACAGAACAATAGCAATAAATGAAGCCAGGAGTGCCATTGAGGATAAAGCAGGCGAAGGGAATAATTACAGGACTTCCGTATCATCTTTCTATGGTGGAAATTATTTCTATCTGCTTGTTTATGAAATATATAACGATGTTAGGCTGGTTGGAGCGCCTCCATCATCAATAGGAAAATACGGCGATGATACAGATAACTGGGAATGGCCGCGTCATACAGGCGATTTCAGCGTGTTCCGTGTCTATTCCGGTCCCGACGGGAAACCTGCTCCCTATTCTGAGGATAATATCCCTCTCAATCCGAAATACTGGCTGCCTGTCTCCCTGAAAGATCTGAACAAAGATGATTTTGCCATGATACTCGGATACCCTGGAAGAACACAAAGATATTACACATCATATGAGGTTAATGAGATCCTGAACATTACAAATCCCAACAGGGTAAAAATACGCGGAATCAAGCAGGAGATATGGCTCGCTGATATGCTTGCCGAACAAAAAGTTGATATCCAGTACGCTTCAAAATATTCCCGCTCTTCAAATTACTGGAAATATTCCATAGGACAGAATAATCAGCTTAAGAACCTCAACGTGATTGAAAAGAAACAACAGATAGAAGATCAGTTCAACAAGTGGGTTAATGAGGATGAAGGGCGCCAAGCAAAATATGGAAATGCGCTGAACCTTATCAAATCTTCAATTGAGGGACGGACTGAATATCAGAATGCCTTCCAGTACCTGAACGAATGTATCCAGGGCTGTGAGTTGCTGACCTTTAGCCGTTTAACCGGAAGACTCATGGAAGCACTGAGGTCAGGAGAGCAGCAGAAGATAACTGAAACTGCAAGTGGGCTCAAACAGAATATCGGTGAAATATACAAGGACTATAACCCTCCCACAGACCTCAAATCAACAAAGGCAATGCTTAAACTTTACGGGGAGGATGTACCTGCACAATTTATTCCTGATTTCTATACAGAAGTTATAGACAAGAAATTTAAAGGAAACATCGATAAGTTTGTAGACAAAATGTTTGCAAAATCGATATTTGCCAGCGAGGCAAAGCTGACAGCTTTTCTTGATAATCCCGACCTTAAAACTCTTGAAAAAGATCCTGCTGTTACTACTTTCTCCTCTCTAAGCATGGTAGGCCGCAGTGTTTCAGATGAGCTTGACAAGTTCACCCCCGATCTGCAAAAAGGACAGAGGTTATGGGTAGCCGCTATGCTCGAAATGACACCGGAAAAAATACATTATCCCGATGCAAACTCCACTATGCGTCTGACTTACGGAACGGTACAGGATTATGATCCCAGGGATGCTGTAACCTATAAATACTATACCACACTTGAGGGTGTGATTGAAAAATACAAACCGGGTGATTATGAGTTTGATCTGCCGCAACGTCTTATCGATCTCTATAATAAAAAAGAATACGGAAGATATGCATCCTCGAAAGGATATATGCCGGTATGTTTCCTTACGACCAACGATATCACAGGAGGTAATTCAGGCAGCCCGGTACTTAATGCCGACGGTGAGCTTATAGGTCTGGCTTTCGACGGCAACTGGGAAGCTATGAGCGGCGATGTTGCTTATGAGCCTGAGATTCAGAGAACTATAGCTGTAGATATTAGATATGTTCTCTGGATAATGGATGTCTATGCGGGGGCCGGGCACCTGGTTAATGAGATGACTATAGTGGAGTAAGTAACTGCACCAAAATTCAACAGCCGGATCCTTAAGAAAATATTCGGAGTTATTCTTCTTTCGATCGCCGTTAAGTTATTTATTACCAATACAGGTATTGTTCTGCCTCATGGCATATAAAGTGACAATATATACTGATGGAGCCGCCAGGGGAAACCCCGGTCCGGGCGGTTATGGCGTTGTACTTATTTCAGGAAAACACAGGCTCCAAAAATCAGAAGGGTACAGTCTCACTACCAACAACCGCATGGAACTAATGGCAGTCATCGCAGGTTTGGAGGCACTTAAAAAACCAGGTTCAGATGTGACTGTATACACTGATTCGCGATATGTTGCTGATGCTGTGGAAAAGGGATGGGTGTTCCAGTGGGAGTCGAAATTTTTTAAGAAGAAAAAAAATTCTGACCTCTGGATGAGGTTCCTTAAGGTTTATCGCAATCATAAAGTAAGATTTATCTGGATAAAAGGACACTCGAGCAATAAGGAAAATGAACTTTGCGACAGTATGGCCGTGGAAGCATCGGGGCAAAAAGATCTGCTGGAAGATCCGGGTTATTACTCTGATACTGAAGAAAATGAATTATTCTAAGCTTCAAGTTTATAATTTTTTTTTGCCATTAAAAATAATTGGTGCATTTTTGTAAAAATGCCTGCATATGCAAAATCTTTATATTGAGCAGACACTCACAACGCCTGAAATTAATTTCTCACCGGCAGAGAATATTTTTCTGATACGGGGTACATCCTCGCCTGAAGATGTCCGTGCATTATATTACCCTGTCATTGACTGGATAAAAATATTTATTGATGACCTTCTTGGTGGAGAGTATAAGCATTTCAACAAAAAAAATCCACTGAAGTTCCGGATCGACATGTCATATTTCAATTCATCATCCGCAAAGTTCTTCTACGATATTTTCTGTGAGTTTAAAAGAGTATCTTCTTCAGATATCCCTGTGGATGTTGAATGGTATTATGATGAGGAGGATATTGACATGAAAGAGGCAGGGGCCGACATTGCACAGTTATCAGAGATGAAATTCACCTATATCCCGAAACCAAGAGAAAAATAATGAGAGGGCAGAAGGAACTCTACAATCTCCTTGACCAGCTTTCAATAAAATACGATTATGATGAGCATCTCCCGGTTGCTACGATTGATGATGCAATCAAACACTGGAAAGATTATAATTCAGGAAGATGCAAAAATATCTTTTTCCGCAATCACAAGGGTAACCGTCATTATCTTGTGATCCTTGAATATCTCCGGCAGCTCGACATTCACGATCTTGAAAAACGTCTTAAACAGGGCAAGCTGACTTTTGCATCCGATAAAAGGTTGAAGAAATATATTGGCGTTGAGCCTGGATCAGTTTCTCCTTTTGGATTGATAAATGATGAGACACATCATGTTCATCTTTTCATAGATGAAAAGCTTAACGAATATGACCGCCTCGCCTTTCATCCTAACATTAATACTGCCACGCTTGTAATATCAAGATCCGATTTCCTGAGGTTCCTCGAACACGTGGGTAATTCCTATGAGTTTATCAAACTCTATGATTAATCATATATTTAAATCATACCACCTCCCTTTTAATATATTGTATACCAATAATTACCCCTCCTTTTGCAAAAGGAGGGGTGTCCCTGACATTTATAGTCAGGGACGGGGTGGTTATTTTTTCTTATAAACAGGTTGCTTCCACTCCTCCATTGGTTCATATTTGCTGAGGCTGGCCCAGAGGATACCTCTCTTCTGAATTTCAAGTGCTTCAGGTACATTGAAATCGGAAGCTACATGCCCGAGTGAAGAATAAAATACCCTCCCTTTACCATAGACCTTTTTCCATACAACAGGTACGACATTCCCGCCTATCCATGAAGCATTCTGGTCGGTAAATGTGGTTGTTGCCAGGACCTTGACATTGGGATCTACATGTACATAATACTGTTCGGAATGCATATCAAAATCGGAAAGACCTTCTGTTACGGGGTCCTTATGATCAGTTATGTTTACCGTATAATCAATAACACCTCCGGGATGAGCCACCCATTGACCGCCGACCATGAACTGGTATTCGGTATTGTTTCTGAATGAATCACCAAGTCCGCCATGCCAGCCTGCCAGTCCAACTCCGCTTTTAACTGCCTCAAGCAGAGCCCTTTCCTGCGGCCCCTCAATTGTACCCATGGTCCAGACCTGGATAATCAAGTCAAAATCACTCTTAAGGTCTAGTTCAGTATATGAATTCAGGGTATCTGATACAATCACTTTCGCACCCTCTGATTCCATCCATGGAACAAAAATATCCCGGCATTTATCCGGTTCATGTCCCATCCATCCACCCCAGACGAACAGGGCTTTCTTACCTTTGAGTGGAGAATCACTTCCGGCAAATATATTCCGCCCATATAACGATGGAGTTAAAAGCATTGCAGTGCCTGCTACAGCACTCCTTGAAATAAATAATCTGCGTGTAATCATCGATAAAAAATTTTAGCGTAAGATACAAATTTAATATTATCAGTATTCAACTAATACTATGAGATTCCTCACTTCGCCCGGAAAGAAGTGAAGCGAAAAACCTCTTTAATGTTAACAAAAATAATATTAATAAACAAAATCATAGGGTTAAAATACCTTTAGGATGTCTTAGTTAATGAACTGATTATGGGGACTGCTTTATTTATAATCTTTCTAAAATTGAAAATAATTGCATCAAATCAACTTCTCGTACGTCCTTATTCTGAAACCAAACGACAACTGAAACAAACCATGAAAAGATTTTTGATTGCATTTTTAAATATTTTTTTAATTATCCCCTTTATTTCCGGCCAGACTCAGGATCTGCCCAAGAAACAATATAAAACAGCACATATTACTGATGCTCCTGCAATAGATGGTATTCTTGATGAGGATACATGGAATGAAGGAGAATGGATTGATGATTTCACACAAAATGAACCTTATAACGGACGACCGGCATCACAAAGAACCGAATTTAAGATTCTTTTCGATGATGATAACATTTTTGTTGCGATCAAAAATTTTGATACGGATCCCGACAGTATAATAAATCGCCTGACTCGCAGGGACCAGGTCGACGGTGACATTTCGGGAGTTATTTTTGACAGTTTTCATGATCTGAGAACAGGATTCTTTTTCGGTGTAAGTTCAGCAGGTGTTAAATTTGATATCCTGTTCAGTGAAGATGGCCAGAATGAGGATGAATCGTGGGATCCCAACTGGTGGGTAAAAGCCACAGTAAATGCCGAGGGATGGATCGCCGAAATGAAGATACCATTCAGTCAGGTTCGTTTTGATAAAAATTCAGGTGATGTATGGGGTCTCCAGGTTGCCAGGATCATTTACAGGAGGAACGAAACTGATTTCTGGCAGCATGTCCCGGCCGATGCACCAGGATTTATTCATATTATGGGAGAAATGACGGGTCTTGATGGCATAGAGCCGAGGAAAATATTTGATGTCACACCATATGGCGTGGCCAGGGTTGAAACTTTTGAAGAAGATCCGGGAAATCCATTCCCGTACCTGGAATCAGGCAGAAGACCCGGACTTAACGCAGGTCTTGATGCCAAGATAGGGATCACCAACAATATGACCATGGACCTGACCATCAATCCCGATTTCGGGCAGGTGGAAGCTGACCCGTCAGAGGTTAACCTGACCGCTTATGAGACTTTCTTCTCAGAGAAAAGACCCTTCTTCATTGAAGGAAATAATATCACAAATTTCAATATCGGCCTTGGAGACGGTAACCAGGGAAACGATAACTTGTTCTATTCCAGAAGAATAGGACGACAGCCGTCGGGTTATCCCAGCCTGGGTGATCAGGAATATGCCGACGTGCCGACATTTACAACAATACTGGGGGCAGCCAAACTCACAGGAAAAACAAAGAATGGATTATCACTTGGATTTGTCGAAGGTGTTACCGGCGGAGCGTGGGCCGCAATAAGAGATTCCGCATCAGGTTCTGCCATCAGACATGAACTGGTTGAACCTATGACCAATTATTTCATCGGAAGGGTGCAGAGAGATTTCAAAGAAGGGAACACCCTCCTTGGAGCTATTTTTACAAGCACCAACAGGGATGTCGACGACAATCTTGCAAGCTTCATGCATAAATCAGCATACTCAGGAGGAATAGATTTTACCCAGTATTTTAAGGAAAAAAGCTGGTCGTTCAACCTGAATACAGCATTCAGTCAGGTGAATGGTACTAAAGATGCCATCGCACTTACACAATTATCATCGGCCCGGTATTACCAGAGGCCCGATAATGATTATACTGAATTTGACCCGGAACGCACTTCCCTCTTCGGATCGGGTGGAAGAATGCAGGTAATGAAACTTAGCGGCCATTTAAATATCCTCGGATGCATCAAATGGAAGACCCCGGGATTTGAAGTAAACGATCTTGGATATATGCAACAGGCAGACCAGATGCTTTCGGTTATCTGGGCAGGATATAATGTATGGGATCCCAAAGGAATATATCAGAGATGGAACTTGAACGGTGATTTATACCTCGTTAATAATTTTGGAGGTGATATAATCGGTAAAGGCTTTGAATGGAACGGAAGCATGACCTTCAAAAATTACTGGAGTGCATGGACGGGAGGTAATCTGGATATTTCCTCATTAACAACAGGAATGCTCCGCGGAGGACCCATAATGAAGTTCCCCACAAATATTAACGCACGGATGGGATTCTCCACTGATTACCGTAAAAAACTCGTTTTCGAATATTTTATCAATGGATCCACAGGTTTCGAAAAAAATTCAAGAAGTATGTACACCGAAGTGGAAATGTCTTATAAGCCAACTAATTATATTTCTTTCTATATCAGCCCCGGTTTCAGCCAGTCATTCAGCGAACTTCAGTATGTTGGTGTGAGAAGCTTTGACGGTGAAGACAGGTATATCTTTGCATCAATCGACAGGAAAACATTAAGCGCTTCCCTGAGAGTCAACTTCAACCTGAGTCCTGATCTGACCCTGCAGTACTGGGGTCAACCCTATATTGCATCAGGAAAATATTATGATCATAAATATATTACAAGCCCGCTGGCCGATGAATACAGAGACAGGTTCCATACGTTCACCACAGAAGAGATACATCCCGTTGATGGCTATTACGAGATAGATGAAGATACCGACGGTGATATTGACTATTCTTTCGGAAACAGTGATTTCAATTACCAGTTCTTCCTCTCAAACCTGGTGATCAGGTGGGAATATAATCCCGGCTCATCAGTATATCTTGTATGGAGCCAGTCACGAAATTTCTTCAACCAGTCTGGTAAACTTGATTATTTCAACGATCTTGGTGACTTGTTCAACAGGGACAATAATATACCTCATAATGTTTTTCTGGTTAAGTTCAGTTACCGGTTTGGTTTGAAATAAAATTCAGATTAATAGCATGAGGTTAAGAGGCTGCTCGGGGGGCAGCCTTTTTTATGAAGAGGAGACTAAACAGTGTAACTCTGTGTTTTTACTCCGTGTTACCCGTGGTTAAAAAAGATAAAAGAAACAAGATAAAAGATCTGTCATTATAGCTTGTAGAGATAATACTTTTACCTTTATTTGCAGAAGTCATTAATTATAAGAGTATATGAAATATTATTTCTTACTTCTTGGATTGCTTATCACTATCAACCTTTCAGCCCAGGATAAACCTGCCTATAGGGTATTTACCGGTAAAGGTAAAAAAGCAGATTATGGAGATATTCTGAAAAAAGCTTCAAAAGCCGATGTTGTCTTTTTTGGAGAACTTCATGATAATCCCATCGCGCACTGGCTGGAACTGGAAATAACAAAAGATCTTTACAAAGAAAAAGGAAAGAGTCTTGTACTTGCAACCGAAATGTTTGAAACTGATAATCAGTTGCTTATAGATGAGTATTTTTCAGGGATAATCAAAGAATCCTCATTTGAAAGTGAAGTAAGATTATGGAAGAATTATAAAACAGATTACAAACCATTGCTTGATTTTGCAAGGGACAGCGGATTGAAGTTCATAGCCTCCAACATACCGAGGAGGTATGCCTCGGCGGTTAACTCAGGAGGTTTCGAAGCACTTGAGAATGTCTCTCCCGAAGGACTTGAATATATTGCTCCTTTACCTGTTGAATATGATCCTGAATTGCTATGTTATAAAAATATGATGTCGATGGGAGGAGGCGCCATGGGACATGCAACCGAAAACCTTCCTAAGGCCCAGGCCATAAAAGATGCCACCATGGCAAATTCCATTGTAAATAACAGGCAGGAAGAGGAAACAGTAATACACTATAACGGCAGTTATCACTCCGACCGTTATATGGGAATAATCTGGTACCTGAATAAATATTCCCCGGGATTGAAAATCACTACAATTACTACTGTTCTTCAGGATGATTTAAAGAAGGTAGATGGCGAGAACCTGGGACTTGCTGATTTTGTAATTGTTGTTCCCTCATCAATGACCAGGACATATAAGTAACGGTAAAACGGTACAGCGGTATAACGATACAGCGGTGCAGCGGTGTGACGGCATAATAAATCCCCTCTCTACTGTGTAAAGAGGGGGATAAGATATTTCCAGAATGTGTCAGGATTAATAATAACCTGTTCACTCTCAGAGTATGATTCTTTAAACGTTTTTGGAAAAGAGGTCTTCTTCTTTATATTGTACTTACACTCAAATGCAGTAAGCTTACCTTCCGATTCTTCCAGAAAATCAATTTCTTCTCTCTGATACGTTCTCCAGAAGTAAGTATTTATCATCTTCCTGTGGTTATTGTTATATTTCACCCGTTCAAGAATAAAGAAATTTTCCCATAATCCACCTGTATCAATACGCAGATCCATTTGATTGAAATTCCGGATTATCGAGTTACGTATTCCAAGGTCATGAAAATAGATCTTCATCCCTTTTCCGATTTCATTACGAAGGTTTCGGCTGAAGGATGAAAGCCTGAAGATCACAAATGTTTTTTCAAGGAGCTCTATATATTTTTTAATTGTATGCACGTTTTCGCCGAGCATATTTGCCAGGTTATTGAGTGAGACCTCATTGCCGAGCTGGAGTGCAGTTGCCCTGACAAGATCCCTGATGAGATCTGACCTGCGAAGGTTTTCAAACATCAGAAGATCTTTATACAGGTAATTTACTGAGAGGTTATCAAGTTCCTCTATTGCCTCTTCATCAGATTTGTCAAAGACTTCCGGATATAGCCCGAACCGCATGATTGAGTCTGTCGATGACCTTAGTGTAAGTAGATCTTTTACATGGAGTAATTCTTCGAAAGAGAAAGGAAAAAGATGGAATAATCTCGACCTTCCCGTAAGAGGTTCAGCGATTTTGTTAATAAGATCAAACCCGGATGATCCGGTTACAATAAGCTGTAAATCAGGGAATGTATCTGCCAGTACCTTTAGTACAAATCCTATATTCATTATGTGCTGGGCTTCGTCAAGTACGGCAATTCTTGTTTTCTTCCCCAGGTATGAAATCAGAAGATCGGTATTTGTTGTTTCGAGTGCATCCTGGTTTTGACCAAGTTCGCAGTTGATATACTTAGAGTCCTTATATGAAGAGATTATCTGTTTAGCAAGCGTTGTTTTCCCGACCCTGCGTGCACCGTATATAACTATTACTTTCCCTTTGAACAGGGCTTTTTCTATCGGTTTCTGAAGTGTTCTTGTGATCATAATTCATGAACTTAATTTCACAAATTTAAATATATTTATGAAATATACTTCAATTATTTATTGAATTTTTACTATGATTAACATATATTGTATAGCGATGCAACGTTGTGACGGCATAATAAATCCCCCCTTGAGGGGGGCAGGGGGGTATATTTTAAATGGTTGAAGAAGTTTAAGGGAGTTGAATCTTATAAAATCCCCTCCTGGCTTTGCTCACTGAAGTCCCGAGTCCTCGGGACGAAGGTGAGGAGGGGCTAGGGGTGGGTTATTCAAGCGAAGAGCTCAGGGCTCAGAGCAAATGGCTTTATGGAATAAACAGTGTGGCTCCGTGATAAACTCCGTGGTTAAATTTTTACACAGAGATCCACAAAGAAAAAGCACCTTTTACTTTTAACTTTATGAACTTTTAGGACTTTCAGACTTAATTAATCCTTTACACAACGAACAGAGTAACCACTCTTCTTATTGAAGTTATATCTACCTGTATGCCCGCTATCGTATCCCAGGAGCCGGTACCAGGCATTTGGTGCTGAGTATTCCGTCGAAGACCACCAGTAACCGTACTCACCAATGAGGTCGAATGTACCATTGCTGCTACGGTATCCGCCCGGAAGAGTTGTAAATCCAGTTTCATTGGTTGCTCCCGTATTTGGACTTGTCCAATGTGTAATTCCGGTTTCTTTCAGTTTACCGCCTGCAACACTTTCACCACCCAGATAAGTTGTCAGTGTTGTCCACTCTGCATCAGATGCCACATGCCATCCTGCAGGACATACATTTCGGACATCAACTGTGGTATACCAGTTATAAAGAGCTCCATAAATATCCTTATATGTTCCTTCATCATTATCATACCAGCAATAAGCTGCGGTTGTTAAAGCTTCCCACTCAGTATTATCAGTGATATTCGCAATAATATCACCATTATTATAATGGGTTGTTTTTAAATTCTCCTGTATCCAATCCTGGGTACCTATTGTAATAATATTATAATTATTTCCATCATAATCTGACACTGTTGGTAGTGTTGCATTTGTTGTAAATGATGCATCATCTCCATAGCTTGTCCCTCCCGTACTTACTGCCCTAACCCTGAAGTGATAAGTGGTTCCTTCACTTAACCCGGTAACACCTGCACTGACTGCAGTTGATGTACTACCTGTTACCGGACTTTCGTCAGCTGTGACCTCAGTACCATAAGATGTTGTTAATCCATATTCAAAAGTTACTGTTGTGGATAGATCATTGGCATTTACTGTTCCATTAAGAGTTGCCGATGTCGATGCCACTGCTGTTGCCGATTCAGTTGTTGCAACTGGCAATGAAAGAGTGGTAAATATTATATCTTCTCCATAAGTTGTTCCGCCTGAACTCATTGCCTTTATCCTGCAATGATATGTTGTCCCCGGAGTTAATGATGTTAGATCTGCACTTACATTAACCGGTATCGAGCCGGATACAGGACTTTGAATTGCATCAACAGATGATCCATAAGAGGTTGTTTTACCATATTCAAAACTAACTGTAGTACTTGTTCCATTTGGATTCACAATACCATTTAAAGTTGCTGTGGTCGATGAAACGGAAGTTTCTGTTTCAGTTTGCGTCAGAGGCAATTCTCCTTTAACACAACGCACAGAGAACCCATTCGTCTTATAGTTGTTGTAACTGTAAACACCGCTGAGATCGTAGTTCATGTACCGATACCAGGCATATGTAGATGAGTACTCTGTAGAAGACCACCAGTTACCGTCTTCCCCAATGACATAGAATTCACCAGTGCCAAAACGTGTGCCACCCGGAAGGGCCGTAAAACCTGTTTCATTGGTTGCGTCATTATTAGGGCTTACCCAATGAGATGTGCCGGTTTCTTTTAGTTTACCTCCTGCAACACTTTCTCCTCCAAGATAATTTGTTAAAGTGGTCCATTCAGAATCAGTCGGTACATGCCATCCAATGGGACAAATATTTCTGACATCAACTGTGGTATACCAGTTATAAAGTGCCCCATATGTATCTTTATATGTTGCAGGATCATTATTATACCAGCTGTATGCTCCTGAAGTTGATTCCCACCATGCAGTATTGTCGGTTATATTTGGTATTTCATCACCATTACTGTAATGCGTTGTTTTAAGATCCTCCTGTATCCAATCCTGTGTGCCTATTGTAATAATGTTATATTCATTGTCGTCATAATCCGAAACTGTCGGAAAAAGAGATAAGGTAATGAATTCCATATCATCACCATAAGTTGTTCCTCCTGTGCTTACTGCCTTAGTCCTGTAATGATATGTTGTTCCGGCATCTAACCCTGTTATCCCGGCGCTGACTGAAGTTGCTGTGGTACCTGTAACCGGACTCTGTTTAGCTGAAACTTCCGTTCCATAAGATGTCGTCAAGCCATATTCAAAAGTGACTGCTGTGGACAGATCATTAGCATTTACCGTACCTTCAAGTGTTGCTGAAGTTGCTGTTACAGATGTTGCCGCCCCTGTTATGACAGTAGGAGGTGGATAATCTTTTGTTTTAAAATTGCATATTTTATCGGCATAAGTGTCAACTCCTTCAATAGTGACATAAGATCGGAAATAATAGGTTGTGTTTGTTGTGAGCTCTGTCACATTTACTGAGAAGATGCCTTTGGTTGTACGTGAGCCGAGTGATTTGACTGTTGCATTTCCGACCCGGGGATTGGGATCCGATGATACCAGGATGCCATGATCTTCCATCGGTTTTGAACCTGCATCAGTTATCTCTCCCTTAAGTGTAGCAGTTGTATATGATATATCACCTGCCTGGGCTTCTATGGTAGTAAATTCGACAACCCTTTCAGGTTTTTCACAGGTAATTAAAAGAGTCAGAATTAAGCCTGATAAAACCAGGCTCGTAAATACTTTAATGTTAAAATGTCTACTATTCATGAATTCTGACTTTCGACTTTACAGACCTTTGAACTTTATGAACTTTATATACTTTTAGACTTAATTAATCCTTTACACAACGAACAGAAAAACCACCTATTTTCGTGTATGTTTGTCTGGCCACATCGCTTCTATTGTACCCCATGTTATAGTACCATGCATTCGTCGAAGATTCAGTAGAGGACCACCAAGAACTGAAACCATGAATGCTGTTGAATGACCCATCGTCATAACGCATACCACTTGGCAGGGCAGTAAAATCTGTTTCATTTGTTGCTCCTGTATTAGGACTTGTCCAATGTATAGTCCCAGCTTCTTTTAATTTGCCGCCTGCTACACTTAAACCACCAAGATAATCGGTCAAGGTTGTCCATTCTGCATCTGTTGGCACATGCCAACCAGCAGGACAAAGAATTCCTGTATTTAACGTATACCATTTATATAATGCGCCGTATGTATCTCCATATGTTGTTTGGTCGTTATTGTACCAGCAATAGCTCGGTGTTGTTAAAGTTGCCCAATCGGTTTCATCCGTCACCAGAGGAATACTTGTTTCATCGTTATATTGTGTTGTCTTAAGATTCTCCTGCATCCAGATCTGGGTGCCGATTATAACGGTATTATAAACATTACCATCCGCATCCGTTACCTGTTCGGGTGTGGTAACTGTCATATCGCTTCCATAGTTTGTGCCGCCTGAATTCTCTGCTTTAACTCTGTAATGATATTCTGTTCCGGGTGTTAATGATGTCAGATCAGCACTGACATCAAAAGGTATTGAGCCGGAAAAAGGACTTTCAATTGCATCAACTGTTAATCCATATGTGGTTGTTTCACCATATTCAAAACTAACTGAAGTGCTTACTCCGTTTGGATTAACAACCCCCTTCAAATTTGCCGTAACTGATGTAACTGCTGTTGCAGTATTTGTCCGGGTAAGAGGCAACTCACCTTTTATACAACGGATAGATGAGCCATACTCTTTGGGGCCTTGAATAAAGAGAACATTTCCACTATTGTAATTTAATATCCTAAAATATGAATTCGTAGATGAGTACTCCGTTGAGGCCCAAAAATAACCTTCATCTCCAATGTGACTGAATATGTGGAGACGGTTTCCACCCGGAAGAGCGGTAAAACCTGTTTCGTTGGTAGCACTGGTGTTGGGACTTGTCCAATGATCCGTGCCTGATTCTTTCAACTTGCCTCCAGCAATAGTTCCTCCTCCAAGATAATCGGTCAATATTGTCCATTCGGCATCTGTTGGTACGTGCCAGCCAGCGGGACAAACATTTCGGACATCAACCGTTGTATACCAGTTATATAGTGCTCCATAAGTGCTTTTATACGTTGTTTCATCATTATCATACCAGCAATATGCTCCTGAAGTCATTGCTTCCCACTCGGTATTGTTAGTGATATTGGCAATAATATCACTATTTGTATAATGAGTTGTTTTCAGGTTTTCCTGGATCCATATCTGGGTCCCTATTATTACACTATTATAAGTATTCCCGTCAGCATCAGTTACTTGTTCTGGTGTATTAAATGTTATATCATCGCCATAGGTTGTACCTCCGGCACTTACAGCTTTTACCCTGTAATGATATGTTGTTGAAGCAGTCAATCCGCCCAGATCATAACTCACTGCAGTTGCTGTTGACCCGGTTACAGGACTCTCATCAGCAGTAACTTCTGTACCATATGCTGTTGTTAATCCATATTCAAAAGTAACTGATGTGGAAAGGTCATTAGCATTAACTGTACCCTCAAGAGTTGCTGATGTGGATGTAACCGCTGAAGCTGATCCGGTTGTTGCAGAGGGCAGTGAAAGAGTGGTGAATTCCATATCATTTCCATAGGTCGTTCCACCGGCACTTATTGCCTTGACCCTGTAATGATATGTTGTTGATGCAGCCAGACTTTCTATTGCTGCAGTTACTGATTCGGATGTACTACCCGTAACAGGACTCTCTGCTGCTGTGACCTCTGAACCATAAGATGTGGTTAATCCATATTCGAAGGTCACTGTTGTGGAGAGGTCGTTGGCATTTACAGTTCCATCAAGTGTTGCAGTTGTGCCGGTTATTGAGGTGGCTGATCCGGTTGTTGCAGAGGGCAGTGAAAGAGTGGTAAAATCCATATCATCTCCATAGGTCGCTCCACCGGCACTTACTGCCTTGATCCTGTAATGATATGTAGTTGAGGCGGCCAGACTGCCTATCGCTGCAGTTACTGATGTGGATGTACTGCCCGTAACAGGACTCTCTGCTGCTGTGATCTC
>Ga0307439_1000336_pt1 | contig 33371 bp, 22 predicted proteins | sample SalMarWE160490MG_FD_202142 | JGI IMG/M metagenome (GOLD analysis project Ga0307439, IMG submission 202142) | Salt marsh sediment microbial communities from the Plum Island Ecosystem LTER, Massachusetts, United States - WE1604-90 | ecosystem: Environmental > Aquatic > Marine > Intertidal zone >... | reverse complement strand
ACAGACGCTCAGACAAATAATGCGCCATTTGTAACAAGAACGGAGGCCCACGAAAGAGTCGTTAATCAGAGCAGACCACGAAGGCTCGAAATTGAGAGGCTCAAGAGATATTCTACCGACAGTTATGACAGCAGGACGTGGCTGATTCCTTACATGGGAGATGCCAGCTACATTGGTGCTGCGGGCTTAAAGTATTTTGGAATCGATGCTTTGGTTTTGCCTACGAACACCGAACGCGGCTACGAGCTGGCGCGGCGGCACATCTACACTGAGGTATGTCATCCGCTCAAGGGAGTCGTTGGAGATGCGCTTGGTTTTCTAAAAGAGAAGATTGAGAGCACGAGCGAGGAATTTGTCCAGAACAATTATTTGGTCATGCTGCCAACGACTTCCGGCCCATGTAGGTTCGGCAAATACACCGAGATCCTCAGAGAATTTATGGATCGTGAAGGCCTTGAAAAGGTCCCGGTTGTTGGCCCGTCTTCCGAAACCGATTATCTTGACATACCTTTCCCTAACAGCTTTGGCATGACGGAAAAGATAAAAATGCAGCAGTTTTTGTTTAAAGGTATTAATGCCGCGGACCTGCTTGAGGATATATACTTGCGATTTAGGCCCTATGTAGCGGACAAGGAAAATCTGGTTAAGCTCAAGCGTCGTCAGCTTGACACGCTTGGCCGGGTTGTGGCCAGCGGAGCAAAGACAGACGGGTTGCTGGCATGGGCCAAAGATACTGTCTCTGCGTTTAAGGGCGCCAAGCTACGGAACCAGCAGAGGTTTCCTTTGGTTCTGTACATAGGTGAAATCTACATGAGGCAGCACGATCCGTATACCAACTATGTCGTAGAGAAGCTTTCCGACTGTGGCTTAGAGATTATCAGGGACCCTATTACCGATTGGTTGCATTACGTAAACCAGGTCAACCGTAGAAATTCCAAAAGGGATTTGAGCCTAGGAATAAGGGATTTCGATTTCTCAAGAATTGTAAGACAGGCAGGCAGATTCGGCAAATCGCTCATCAAAGGAAAGTATATGTCCAGCGTTGAGCGCAAGATCGCTGAACCCTTCCACGAGGTGCTTCATGGCAGGCATGTTCTGCCAAAGCCGATGGATATAATCGAAACTCTCGAGAAGCAACACGAATGTCACGGTAATATTGAGGGTGAGTCTCCGTTAAGTACGGGCATTGCCTACTACGTCATGCACGAATTGACAGGGCCGGCTGGTTCTCTTGGGAATCTTGAAACGAACGATGCTTACATATCGGGCATATTTCATGTTGGTCCATTTACCTGTATGCAGGAGGGGGTGGCAACGGCAAAGATAGAGGCAATGACCAAGCAATTACGTAAAACGAAGCCGGATCTAGTCTTTCCGGTTATTCACGCCTTTTTCGGTGACTCGCCGAACGTAAATCTTGATTCGGAAATAGCTGTCTTTGCCGAGCAGTGCCGTCAGAAGCACCAGCTTCTAAAGGAAAAATCTCATGCTACGCAGCGAGCCCACTCCGCCGAAGCGGCTGCGAAGGCCGGAAGCGCTGCTTCGCAGAGTAGAAATGGATAAGACGGCTCGGCGAAGTTTAGGTTGTTCGCTTGAGGATTTCTTTTCTTGCTTTGACTCGAAGCTGGGCGTTTTTGTACCGTTTCTTTTGCCGTGCCGTTTGTGGCAGGATTGGCGGAGCAGGCGTCGGCTTTTTGTTCTCGTCCAGCGCGACGAAGGTCAGATGCGCCGTGGTGGCGACTGTCTTGTCGCTAGTGTATGGGTCTTCTCTGGTAACCTGAACGCCGATTTCCATCGATGACCGGCCGACGTAGTTGACGGATGCCTTTAGGATGACATGGTCTCCAATGCGGATCGGCTCTTTGAAGTTCAGCGAGTCTATACCCGCGGTGACAACTTCTTTGCCGCAATGTCTCTGGGCCGTCATCGCTGCGACCATATCGATCCAGGCCACTATAATCCCTCCAAAAGCGGTTCCCTGTTGATTGGCCTGATGGGGCATGAGAAGGTATCGCGTTTCGACTGCACTTTCACTGGGGCTTTTACCGGTTTTTTTGTTCATCGTTCTTTGTTCATTGACCTTCGACGAACTATTGACTTGGTTAAATAGTAACTGGTCATTGGTTAAATGATTAAACGGAAAATCACCGATCACCGATCACCAGTTACCAATCACCAATTATCAAAATTCTACTTTTGGCACCTCGGTTTTTGCCTTTTCGATAGCCTCAAAATATTCCATTGGCTTTACTTTTGCTCGCTTACAGAAGAATGAGCCGAAGAATTCTCTTGTGTAGGCGTTGAGCATCTTGGCAGCTTCGTTGTACCTGGTACGCGCAACTGCGATACGATTCTCGGTGCCTTCAAGCTGATCCTGAAGCGCCAGAAAATTCTGATTGGCTTTTAGCTCGGGGTAGGCCTCATTCAATAGTAAAAGCCGTGATAGAAGACCGCTTAATTCGTTGGATGCTGCTATTTTGCCTGCAACACTACCCGCCTGAAAGTATTTCTCTCTGGATTTGGCGATGTTTTCAAAGAGTTCCTTTTCGTGTTCGGCGTATCCTTTAACAGTTTCAACCAGGTTTGGGACTAGGTCAAGCCGGCGTTGAAGTGAGGCATCCACATTTGACCAAGCTGTCTTTGCTGCCTCGTCAAGGCGGATAGCCATGTTGTATCCGCTGATGTACCATCTGAAGATGCCGAGACCGGCAAGCAGTACAGCGACTAGAATGACGACGATCACGACCCAGATTTTGCCGAAGTTTTTCATAACTTTTGCGCCTCCATGACTGAAGAACTTAGTTCATAGTTCATCGTCCGTAGTTGATCGTTGGCATTTCATTGTCTGTCGATGAACAACGAACAATGAACGTGCTTTTGCACCATTCTACCAACTTCCACTTGCACCACCCCCGCCGAATCCTCCACCCATTCCTCCACCGAATCCGCCGAATCCTCCACCAAAGCTGCCGCCTCCGTATGAGCCGCTTCGGCCATAGCCACCGTAACCACCAAATCCACCTAACATAAAGGGCAGAAAGAGAAACCATCCCATTCCCCGGCCGAGTCCGCCGAACAACAGGAGTATGATAAGTAGAAACGGCAGGATACTGCAACAGGGCAAACCTGTTCTTCTGTGCCGTGGTGCCGGAACAGGTGCGAGCTTGGGCATACCTGTTAGGGTAACTTCGTATTCATCAGCGATTCTCTGGATGATTTTCAAATTGGCCTGATAGATTCCTTCGCTGTAGTTTTCCTTTTTCAAATATGGCACGAGGAAGTCTCTGCCGACCTGGCCGCAGAAACGGTCGGTTATGAAACCTTCAAGGCCATAGCCAACCTCAAACCGGTACTTTCTGTCAGCGGTAGCGATAACGAACAGCATTCCATTATCTTTGCCTTTTTGGCCGAGCTTCCATTTTTCAGCCAGTTCTATCGAGAACTGTTCGATGGGAAGTCCGCCAGTCGTCTGGACGGTCAGGATAATATATTGGGCGCCGGTTTTTTGTTCGAGTTCCTGTAGTGTGCCGTTGAGTGTGCGCTCGTGCGTGTCATTAACGACATTGGCATAGTCTGCGACGAAGTTTTGCGGAGCTGGTACTTCAGCCTGGGCGTTACCCAAACCAGTCAATATTAATATTGACAAAATTGTGATTTTTAGCCGGTGGGGGCTTGCGTGCATAGTTAAACCTCAAGTGCATCAACGATAGCAGCGAGTTTATCAACGATTGAGTAAGTCTGCTCAAAGAAGCTCTGCATTTGGTCTTGGCTCAGACGAACTTTTTCGTGTCGCCAGGCGCTTACAGTCAGTACAGGGTCCATATTGCATGAAAATTCTTGGGCGGCTTTTTTGAAAGTTCGATTTGTCAAGATAGGCCGCTCTGTGTCTTTCAGCCAGAGCATTGCCCTTAGAAGTGGTGTCAGGCTCTTGGAGGTGGAGATCAGGATGTCGCGGACGAGCCTTTTGTTAGCAGCAGCGGCAATATACCCTTGTCTTAACCTAATGAGCATCGCCTTAAGCTCACGTTCACACTGTAGTCTGACGTCTTTCTTGTCGAAGCTAAGCGACACGAATGGGTCATCGCCAAGGATTGTCTGGTGAATGAGTTGGAAGTCAAGAAACTCAACGCTGAAGACATCACTTGACCGTTCTATGTACAATGACGTCATCAGAAGTGGAGCGGAGAGCTTTTTTTTGCTCATCGGCTTGGCCAAGCTGGCAATTATATTCAGAGAGGCCAGCGTTTGCTTACCGAGAACTAAGACAGTATTGATGTCACTTTGGCTGGGTATGAAGTCATCAGTCAAACTACTGCCTACCACGGTGATGCTTTGTAGGTTATCACCCAGGCCTGAAGCCAGCTTGTCCGTGAACAGCTTTAGGGGAGCTTCAATTTTTTCAGGCAGTGTATATAAATTAGTTCCATTTGTTTTTTGTGCCATAATCTTTCATTCCTTACTTAAAAAAGTTCCGGAACGCGGGCAAGTTTACATCATTTAGTCGGCATCGGCAATGAAGTTATCAATTTGACAACTCACGGGGTGGTGACAAAAGGTAGGTATGCTCTATGACGGACAGTTGGTTTTGATATTTCGCAAAAAACGACCAGACGCTACATCCGCTAACTCAAGGATTGTTGCATAGATTAACAAAATTCAGAACTAAAATTATCCAAAATTGGGGGTGAATTCAGTTTTTTTTCGTTTGGATGTTGGTTTTTGGGCTAAAAATGGGGGTTAGTACGTAAATATGCGTAGCTTGGGCAGAATAGACAAGAAGGATTGGGTAAAAAATGAGGAAAAATTCGCAAAAACTCACGCTTTTGGGTAAAAATTTACAAAAAAAAGCAAAAATTGACAAAAATGAACGCCTTTTGCCACCCTTTTAGGGGTGCATTTTGTATTGCGTATTGCGTATGTCGCATGTCGGATTGTGGATGGTTAATGTCGAAAATGGGCATGGATACCCGCCTGCGGAGGCACAAGTTTCACGGATTTACTTCATATCTCGTTAAGCCCTTCGGCTGGGCTCAGAGCCTGCCCTGAACATAGTTGAAGGGGTAAACTGTGAAGCGTATCTCGATACTAGCGTATAGCGGGTAGCGTACAGCGTATTGAGTAACATAGAATTTACGGGTAAGATGAATTGGAAAATTTGAATGAAAAAAGAGGTCCTTCGGCTGCGCTCAGGACAAGCTTGACGGGAATTGCGGATTTTGATAGGTTGGTGTGCCGGAATTAGTGGCACTATTGCTCATTTCTTGGCTTTGGTTTGCTTATGTAGTCACCGTGAATCAGCTTGATTTTCTTATTATTAGAGCTAATATAGTTTTTTGTGCGGCCGATATAATACAGAGATAATTCTCGTGCTACGTAGCGAGCTTCCAGCCTTCGCAGCCGCTTCCATTCTCCGTAGCAGAGCTACTGCGAAGGATGAATCGGCGAAGTAGGCACTTCGCAGAGTAGTATAGGAAATTGCGGAATGGCGGAGAAATAATTTGAAAACCATTTTCTTGTTAAGAAGCCAATCAATTTATTATAAAACGGTTATACTGGGCTTGAAAGCGGTCGAATTTAAGTATTAGCAAGAACAGATAATGCAAAATCAGCTGATTTTTTGAGGTTTGACAAGCCGTGACGTCTGAGTTTGTATCGGGGAATGAAACACGAGCTATTCGTCTCGTTGAGTATCTAATGAGACTGGCATCTCTTCGGACAAAAATCGTAAGAGAGTTATCTGAAGATTCTCAGGTACTTTGGATACATAAAATTCCACGAGAAAAAGGATGTTTTACTCAGGCATGGGGAGAAAATGAAGAATATGATGATATTTGGTTGGAGGTACAGACATATCGAGAACCGGAACTTCCAAGCCCACCAGAGATATGCCTTCATTGGATCAATAATAACACCATCAAAGACACTAAAGATTTGCCTGCTCTTTTGGAAACGATTATAGAGCAGGTTAAAAATCCGGGATGGAAAGAAGGATCGGAGCAGCCTCAATATCTCAATCAAACGATATATTTGGAGAATTGTCACCGAGTTAGAGAAGAATGGAATAAGTATGTTGAGCAGAAATGGATCCCATGGTCTGAACAACACAAAAAATGGGAAGAGGTTCACGAAGTCTATTCCACTCTTTTTGCCATTTATCAGGAACAGCTCAGACTTGGCGAAGAGTATGAATTGGTTCTGGGATTAGGACTGTTAACCTGGCAGACCCCGAGCAACCAAAGGGTGAGGCGTCATCTTGTCGTGGCGAATGCAACCCTTGAATTTGAAGCACGTTTAGGAAAATTCACAGTCAGATCCAACCCGGATGGTGCGAATCTCAGGCCGGAATTGGATATGCTGGACATCGAAGAGCAGCCAGCTCGGGCGGAAGAAACAGCAAAAAACACTCTTATGGGAGCTGATGACGATCCTTGGAATAAAGATTGTGTAGAAGGAGTACTTAAAGCCCTTGTTCATTCAATCAATACTTTAGGCGAATATAATGACCGGATGGAGCCCAGACCACCACAGTATTCTGAAAAGCCGGTCGTGGAGTATGCTCCAGCACTCATTTTGAGAAAACGGTCAATTAAGGGTTTGACCGAATTACTTAAACGAATTGAAGATGGTGAGACAATCCCTACCGAATTTAGAGATATGGCGGAGATAGAGATAAATGAGAGATATATCTATTCGGAAGAGAAGGATACCGGAGATATCGATTTCGGCGGAGAAATATACTTCCCAAAACCTTTCAATGAAGAACAAAGACGCATCATAGAAAAAATTAGACGTTCAAACGGAGTCATCGTACAAGGGCCTCCAGGTACAGGTAAATCGCATACAATCGCTAATCTTATATGCCATTTGCTTGCGACAGGACAAAGAATTCTTGTGACAGCAAAAACTCCAAGAGCATTAAAAGTTCTCGAGGGGCATATTCCAGAGGAAATCAGACCTCTTTGCATAAATCTGCTCGGAAGCGGGATTGAGGAAAGAAAAGCATTAGAGTCAAGTGTAAAGTCGATTCTACAAAAGAATGAGGATGCAAATCTTTTTGAAAACGCACCAAAAGAAATTCAAAAAGGGGAAGACGACCTTTATCATTTAAGACAGGAGAAAGCGGCAATAACAAATAGACTGCGAGCTATTCGGGAATCCGAAGCTCACTTACAGACTATTGCCGATGGTGCATACAGAGGAACAGCGGCTCAAATCGCCCAGGAATTAAAAAAGGACGAAAGCAAATACGGGTGGTTGACCGATGAAGTTCCTCTTGACCGCGAATGTTCCATATCTGAAACAGAGCTATACAAGTTAATGAATGGCCTGCGTGTCCTGACGGATGAGAAGAAGAAGGAACTTGAACAGTCTTGGCCTGGTCTGGATTCAATTCCAAACGCTCAACAGTTCGATTGTCTTGTCAAACAAGAACAAGAAGCTGCAGAGCAGGAGAAAACCTTAACGACTGATATAGATACTGATTTTTCTCGGGCCATTTCCAACCTAAAAGAAGAAATGATCCATTTAATTCAGGATAGCCTGAATCAATTATCGAATGAAATACATAGAATAAAATCAATACCTCATGATTGGATCCCCGGCGCGATTCTGGAAGTATCTTTAGGAAATTGCGCAATCTGGCAGGAATTGCTTAGAGTATCCGAGCAAATCATAAACAACTTAAAAGATATTGTTCAGAAAGCCGATATCACAAATCTTACTCTGCCTGAAAATATTGACACCAAAGCGGTTTATGAAGACGCCTTAATTATAAAAAATCACCTTTCGAACGGAGGCAAGTTAGGTTGGGGTCCATTCTATCTAAGGGTTCCCAAACCTGTAAGGTACATAATCAAAAAAATTCGAGTGAACGGTCATCCGTGCAACTGCCATAAGAATGTTGATTTGTTGGTTGATGCTTTGAAAGTTCAGATTGAATTGGGACAGGGATGGGAATACTGGTCCGGACACTCTGAAAGACCAAAAGGTCCATACAATTTGCAGTTTAAAGCGTTATGTCTTTATCATAATACACTTCGTGACATCCTGTCCCTTGAAGATAAGATCGATCAATGTAAAAAGACATTGACGCAATGCCGTAATCCTGTTCAGCCGGTATGGTATGAAGAATCAAGAATTCAGAAACTTGCTTACACATGTGACAGTATGCTTGCCAGAATCAACAGACGCAAGGTCGAGCGTGAGTTTGAGGAGGCAGAGTCCCCGGCAGCGGCGATTGCAGCCAGAAGAAATGCTCACACCTTGACAATGGAACTCTTGGAAGCGATTCGATCACGCAAAATAGACAAATTCGCTCGTGCCTACGCAAAGATCGAGGAGTTAGACCAAGAGAAGGAATCTGCTCGTTGGGTCGAGAAAACGCTTCAAACGATAAGGCGGGCTACGCCTAATTTAGCAGATAAAATTTTACAAAACTTCGCAGAACCTTCTTGGGATGAACGAATCAAACTGTTTCCAGATGCTTGGCGTTGGGCTAAAGCTCGCACCTGGCTTCAGAATTATATCCGTAAAGAAGATACACCCAGCCTCGAAAGGCGTGAACAACAGATCGAATTAGAGATAAGCAAAACCATCGCACATATCGCATCTCTGAAGGCATGGTCTTTTTGTTTCAGCAGGATGAATGAAGACCACAGGCGTCATATGGAGGCTTGGCAACAAGAGATAAGGAAGATCGGAAAAGGAACGGGGAAATATGCGCCACAGCATCGTCGGGAAGCGCAAAAACACCTGAGCGAATGCCGAGAAGCAGTTCCAGCATGGGTTATGCCTTTGCATCGGGTTTGGGACACGGTTGATCCATCGCCAGGAATGTTCGATGTCATTATTGTGGATGAAGCGTCACAGTGTGGTTTCGAGTCGATTCCTCTTTTTTACCTGGGGAAAAAGATACTTATTGTGGGAGATGATAAACAGATCAGCCCGGAACCGGTCGGAGTCCCTCAGAATGCGATTAACCGTTTGATGGAAGAATACCTTCACGATTTTGAGTTCAAAGCGTCTTTTGATATGGTTGGAAGTCTCTTCGCGCATGCGAAACTTCGATACGGATCTCGTCGAATAGCATTGCGGGAGCATTTCCGCTGTATGCCTGAGATTATTCGTTTCTCAAATGACCTTTGCTATTCCGATACACCGTTAATTCCGCTTAGACAATATGGCGCAGACAGGCTCGAACCCATCAAACATGTATATGTTGATAATGGTTATCGAGAAGGATATAGAAATCGTGTTATAAACCGGCCGGAGGCAAAAGCCATAGTCAGTAAAATAGTGGATATCTGTCAAGACGATAAATATAAAGAAAAGACTATTGGAGTTATCGTTCTTCAGGGGAATGCTCAAGCAGGATTGATTGAAAGGCAATTATTAGAGAGTTTAGGCGCAGAAAAAATGGATAAACGGAGACTTATCTGCGGAAACCCTTACAGTTTTCAGGGTGATGAACGCGACATTATATTTCTCTCGATGGTGGCGGCACGGAATGAGAGAATCGGAGCAATGGCAAGGGATACTTTTGAGAAAAGTTTCAATGTTGCATCAAGCAGAGCACGAGATCAAATGTGGCTGTTTCATTCTGTTACACAGAACGACCTGAGCGATACTTGTCTGCGCAAGCGTCTGCTGAAGCATTTTGAGGAAACTCGAATACAAGAGATAGCAGGTATAGTTGTTGATGATCTGAGAAAGCAATCTGAACAGGCTAATCGTTCTATTGAAAAAGCACCCAAACCTTTCGATAGCTGGTTCGAAGTGGATGTCGCATTAGAAATAGCGGGCAGAGGTTACCAAGTAATTCCGCAGTTAGAGGTCGCGGGCAAATTTATAGATATCGTTATTGAAGGAGGACAATCTCGTTTAGCCGTTGAATGTTACGGAGATTATTGGCATGGCGTTGAACAGTATGAGCAGGATATGGAGCGTCAGCGGAAACTAGAAAGGTGCAAGTGGGTATTTTATATCATCAGGGAATCCGCTTTTTATGCAAATAAAGAGTTCGCATTGAGCGGTTTATGGCGTATGCTCGAAGAAAGAGGTATTTATCCAAAGTATCAACAACCATCGACTACGGAACGACCCGATACACCAGCAGAAGGCGAGACAGCTTCCACTAAGAAAGTCGAGGTCGGCGATACGGTGGTTTACATCGATGAGGATGAACCTGATGTTGAAAAGCAGGCTCTTATTACCCGCGGTAGTTCAAATCCTGATTTGGGAGAAATTAATGTCAATACGCCGATTGCTAGGGCGCTTATAGGGGCGTCGGTTGGACAAGTGGTTGAAGTAAGCCTTCCAACCCGCAAAGCTTGTTTGCGAATAATCGCAATACATAAGGTGGCATCATAAGGTATCGACGTTGCGGAAGGGCATAGCGAGGCAGATTGACGAGATTATTACCGCCCATCCGGTCGGCTGGCCAATAAGATAGAAAAGGTTAAGAAAATGCCGTTGGAACTTGGAGTATGACGAATAACAGGACGGCGGAAGGAGCCTTTTCAATTTATTATTTCTGAATTGGTAGGCTGAGTTAGGCATGGAGCTTCTTCATATCCTACCAGACTGAACGTCGTTGATTGAATGTATCGATACTCGATACTGGACACTCGATGATCGATACTTGACACTCGATACTGAGGATTTGAATCTTAATACCTAAGATACTTAGGTATTGTGTCTATCTTAAAGCTCGACTCAGGATGCTTCAGCAACGTGCGAGTCTTCCGGAGGCGGATTTCCGCTGCATTTCAATATTGATTATCGGGATTGAGATTGCCACGTCGGCCGGGAAACGGCCTCCTCGCAATGACTTTTCAATTGATCCCGCCTTGAACACATCTGGCAAATCTTAGTTTTTTAGGGTGATATTATTCACCCTTCGGCTTGGTTCGACTCTTTCGACTACGCTCCCCGCTTCGCCAGAAACGATTGGGCTTCGCAGGGCAAGCAGTGCAGGCTCCGCTCACCACAGGTCGCTCCCCCCTTCGCTATCCTTCTTCGCCAAGGCTACGGAGGGCAGGCAGGACAGGCTTGAGGCTGCCACCCAATTATGCCAAAAATATGAAGCGCAGCAATTTAATACAATTGGTATTATTCACGAGTTTGCCAGGGAGCAATCTGTTTGGCGCTGGGAGTAGCGCCGGTAATCGGAAGGTCAGGCTCAATCTTATCCGTGGTACGGACGGCCCGGGCCAAAGCTATCTTGCTGACTTTAACCCGGCTGGTAATCAGCTCCGGAACGCTATAGGTTCGCAGCAGCGAGTCGTAATAGGCAGGGTCTTTTTGTGGAAGGATGAAAGGCTTATGTGCCTGGCCGTTCTCGTCTATATAGCTGAAAAAGATTCGCGTGAATAATCCGTCCCGGCGTTTGCTGCTAAAGGCAAGCCATCGGCTGTTGCTGGAGAAGCTGTGCCAAGATTCTGAAAGTTCGCTATTGAGTGCAAGTTTCTTATATTTGCCGGTTTTCAAGTCCATCAGGTACAGGTCGCTGCTAGCTTGATACACGGGAAAGCAACCGTATTCACACATACAGAATACCAGGAATCTGCCGTCCGGAGAGATGCGCGGACAAAGCATGCTCATACCAGTTTCGTCTGCCGACAGCACTATCTCAGCCTGTCCCCATTCGTCTGTTTCTATATTGTAAGCAACCCGGCGTAGGTCGTATTTGACTTCGTCAAAGTGCACCGGCGGAACCGTCTCGCGATCCACCCACAGTATTGGGGCACTGCAAAAATAGAGGTAACGGCCATCCGGCGACCATGTCGGATATGTCTCCATTCTGTTCGGTTCGGATAGTGCTGGTGCGGTCTTTATCTTTTGGCTATCAACCTGGTAGTAACAGATGCCAGAGTCAAGGTCAACTACGTCACGAACTTCCTTCGTAGTTTTATGAAAAAATTGTCGAACCTTATTAATCGAATATGCAGCCACTCGTCCGCTTGGATGCCAGGTGGTATAGCCCCACTTTGTCCCTATCTTGTTTACCTTCCCATCGCCTGCCAGCAGAGCTGAACTGCCATATAATGCGCTGCGGATACCCAATGTCATATACTCAGGCCTATTATTTAAGAAAGTATGGCAGTTTAGACAGCCATTATTGAAGGACTTGCCGTGTAGAACTACAGATTTATCATAATTTTCCAGATTACGCTGATAAATGCCGATGTCCCTCCACCAGTTAAATAACGGCTTCATAAAACGGTATACCAAATAGCCGTCAATTTTTTCTTTTGCGATAGCGTTGGCAATTGTCGCATGTCGGCTCCAGATGCCGTTTTTGTTCTTGACGTAAACATCGAAAAAAAGTTTTTTGCCGCGGTTGGTATTTAATAATGACCTCCAACGCCGAAGGGGGATTTTAATCTTACCTGTTCTGCTGGAAACATCGATAGACTCACCTTGTGTTGAGTGTATTTTTACTAAGTACTCTACGCCCGGCTCAAGAACCACGAAATTCAGTGGCGTAATGTTTGGTGGGATAACTGTGTCGGTATAATCCGGCTTGATGTTGGGTGTACGAGAAATAAACCTGTAGTTTTTGACTGTGACTGTACTTTTATGTAGTGCAAGCCACAATACAACGGTCACTGCAGCAACTAAACAGATTAGTATCAGATAACGGTATGGTTTTCTCATTGTCTTGTTCTTGGCGTTTCAAAGATGAAGTATAGAAAGTAACTATCGGCAAAACTTGGGCCCAGCTTGGCCCTGATAGCCTCCTCGTTTTGTCTACCGCCGTGAAGCGTAAAGACTCTATTGACTTCCTGGGCCCGCTGCATGGTTTCGCGCCGGGGCTGCCAGCCGTGTAAATCCATTTTTGGAAGTCCTGAGCCCATATAAATCACAATCGCTTCTTCGTAGTATCGTGGCAGTCTCTTATAGCCAAAGTCCTTGAGAAGACCAATGTTGGCCACGAACTTGTCCACCTGTCCGTTTAGTAGATAACACGCCATCATATATTCGAACGCAAGCCTGTTTCGTCTGTTTTTATTTAGAAGCTGAAGGAAAAAATCGTCTGCGGTGATTGTAAAGCTAACGCTTTCTCTGTCTGAAGCGACCGATCGTATATATTGAATCCATTTATCACCGGTAAGACCCGGCTCCCGTTCAAGGCGTCGAAGGATTTGACGGCCCCGATTACCGAATATCAAGTCCTTGTTCAAAGCTCTCAAGAACACTTTCGCGGCCTCAGTCTGGCTTTTGACGAGTTTTATCGTTGCAAGCTGTTCGACAATCCTGGGGGTGCTACCCACAAGCTCCAAATATTCGAAGGCGTCTCTTTCAGCAATTCCTACGTGTCCGAGCTCCAAAAAAAGCCTGCTCCTTTTTAGAAATATTCTGCCATTGGGTTTCTGAAATTCGGAACGGGAAAGTATCAAAGCGTTGAATTCCTGTGGATAACAGAACATTTCATCTCCCAGCCGGCCGGTATAGAACAGTGCCCGGTTTATATCGTGAATGCAGCAGGTATCACATGATTCGGGCCGAATTTGGCGAGCCCTTGTCAGGACATCAGACCATCTCCTCTTGTGCGCAAAGTAGTCTACCTGCACCAATTTCTTTTTCGTTGCATCGAATGAAATAAAAATACCTGCTGCGAGAATGAATATAGCTAACGCCGTTTCTATAATCCATTTAGCTTTGTCGCTCTGGAAAAGCTGTCGTAGCGATCCTGTCTTTAAGGATTTAAACTTGGTGAGTATTTTGAACGTGTCGACCGGTATCTTCTTTGACACTAATTCTTGCCATAATCCCAATACGAATAGCACTGCCGGAAAGAAAAAATAAATGCAAATTACGATACCTTTAATCCATGGATCACGTTCAAATAGGACCTCTGACAATCGCAGATAGATAATCTCAATCTGCAAATCAAAGATATATTTGCCGACAAGATATGTGCCTATTGCTACTGCGGGAAATAGCACGCTGAGAACCTTGCGCCGTCCAACGAAAAGTTCATAGGTCATCGCAAGGAAAGCAAAGACAAAGCTTGTACCACCCACAATATAGTAGAGCAGGGCAAACATGCCCAAGAACACTGCTATACGAGCGGAGCTGTTACGTACGGACACTTTTTCGTACACAACGGAGAACCAGAGAACGACCGACAGAGCCAGAAAGGCGGTTAATTGAATATCATAACGATTATGCATCATCAGTAACATCACGGCCGGTATAAAGCAGATGAGCTTAAATCTCATCCTTACCAATGGCCGGATAAGAATTTTCGTGGCAGTATACATAAGCCAGGCGACCGCGGTGGCGACCAGCGCCCCCAGCCATGGGAAGTAATATAGTTGTGATAAAAATCCTCCTATGTATTCAACCAGGCCACCTGGATAACCCAGACATGTCTTGAGGAATGTCCAATCAACCGAAAAATTCGGATAAGCTATGAAATTCCCAAAGCAGTGGTAAATAAGACGTGGTTCTATAAACAGCCAGACATACAGATAAAAGCATATAAAGAATATTATGGAATCCGCAGATAAAGTTGCGTTTCGCCAGGATATTTTTTGCTCAAGTGGTCGCATTGTTAATATAGGTGTTTACGTTAAACATCTTTAAGCGTTCAAGTCAATAAATACGCAGGCACTTCTCCTCGGTAATTGTAGCTACTAATTCGACTATGAGTAGATTGTCGTTGCGATAAGCGTCTTTTATAGCAGTTAGTTTTGGCTAGGCCTAATGCCTCCATTACTGGTTCCGGATAGTGCCATTGGTGCAACATACCTTATTCTGGGGAATTTTGAGCCCCAGTTGATTCTAAGCCTCGCGGATACCAACAAAAAGCTCGTTCATCTGTTCTTCTAAGGCAACCTTCGGGATTACCGATGGTGTGGTGGTAACCTCGACAGTTTAATCCAGCGTAATCTTGCGAGAATTAATCTTTACACCTCGTTAATCAGAAAAAATCCCTTCTTTACCCATAAATCGGCGATATCACCTCCAGGCTTGACATTTACACGCCGGTAAAATTCTTTGAGAATTGCTGCAAGGTTAGCAGATAAACTTACTTACGTGAAGGCTTATAATAAATTCAACGTTTTAATTCCGGTGTACTTTCGCGCAGTTTTGCGGAGCCAGATTAAAGGCCAACAAAGAAAAAACGCGGATTTAAACCATTTGCCAAGCATGCCCTGTCATTCTGAAAAGTACGTAATTGCTTATAAGACAAGAACTTCGGCCATAAGAAGTGGGGCGCTTAACGGTGTATCTTTTCACATTACATCGTGATTTTTGAGGTTTCAGCCTATTGTCAGAGAAGATGCGAAATTATTTTTAGGACAACGAACTAATTATCCCACATGAATTTTGCTCGTCCCATAAAAAGGTAAAGTTTTTCAGATTTCTTTGCCGAATAGTAGTTTAGAAGTATTGTCTTTAGGCCTATAACAAATGGCTTTTGTAGGTTGTCAGAGAGGGAAGTCGCGTTTTTATATAATCTGTGTGGCATGGAAGCCCATAGCTGGAGAAGAACAATGAGGACGATAGCAGTTGTTAATCAAAAAGGAGGCTGTGGAAAGACAACGATATCGATAAATCTGGCCAGTGCGCTGGCTGGAGCGGGCAAGAGCGTCCTGTTAGTTGATATGGACCCACAGTCCCATTGCGCTGTCGGGCTTGCTGTGCCCGAGGAGCAGATCGAACAGAGCATTTATGATGTGCTCATAAGCAAAAGCAGGAATGAACCCATAAGGTTAATGGAGGTTCTCTGGCAAATCAGTGATAGGCTGGAATTGGCTCCTGCCAGCATAGATCTTTCTGCGTTCGAGCAACAGATGGCCGGGATCACCGACCGTGAGTGCTGCCTGAAAAATGTAATAGATGAAGTCAGCGAGCGATATGACTACGCGGTCATCGATTGTCCACCAGCGGTTGGTCTTTTAACATTCAATGCTCTAAGATCTGCCACAGACGTTATCGTTCCTGTGGAGACGGGTTACTTTGCACTGCACGGCCTCAGTAAACAACTGGAAACCCTGAGTATCCTCTGTAAACGCAGTAAGCAGAATGTGAACGTAAAAGTGCTGGCTAGCATGTACGACATCAGGACTAAAATGGCAAGAGAGATATTAGCTGAGTTGAAAGATAAATTTGCTGACAGGATGTTTAAAACGATCGTTAATTTCAATACAAAGATAAAGGAGGCAGCAAGTTTTGGCCAGCCCATAAATGAATACGATCCCGCCAGCAAAGGGCAGAAGGATTTTCAATCTTTGGCACAGGAGGTAATTGGTGCTGAGGCTGGGCTGCAGAGTCGGGAGATAGTTAATTCTCTGGCTGAACAGCTTGAGTCAATTAGTTCAAGCGCCGCTGATCTTCTTGAAGCAACCAAACCAACATCTGAAGAATTCCCGCGAGGTCCTCAAGAGAGTTCGATAAAGGCGACTTCAGCGAGCTCAGTTGAGCTGAGCCCTAACGCTCAGCGCCAAGCGGACGAGCAGCAAGGATCGGCAGACATTGATGCGAAGCTTTCTGACTATTACGGCGTTAATCAGATAGAGGAGGCGTTAGTCTTTGTAACACTATATCCACGAGCTCAGAGCGTCAATCTTGCCGGCGATTTCAACAATTGGGAGCCTGAGAAGACGCCGATGCAAAGGGTGGGCCATAGTGGTGTATGGCAAACTAAGCTGAAATTGCCCGGGGGTACATATCGTTACCGGTTGGTTGTTGATGGGCAATGGCAGCAGGATCCATACAACGAATCAACGGAAATTAATCCCTTCGGTGAGTTTAATTCAGTGGCGGAGGTGAAATAGACGTTGCGAAATAGGGCTGGAAGGTTTGGGTGAGATATATAAGCGCAACCGGTTGTTACGGACAGGGTTGAAGCGAAGGGGTGAGGCACATCTGATACAGCAGGTCCTATAAATTCACGATTTTATTGTGATAAATATTTTATCTACCGAATGTTTGGTAGGCGATTTGTAGATAAGCAAGAGGTATTGGTTATATTATCAAGAGAGAGATTTGAAAAAAAAGTTTTTTTTGTTTGACGGGATAGTCCGATAAGATTATTGTTTTTAATTTGTAAGTGTATCTTGTATGTTAATTAGTTGTTTTTAGTCTAAAGATTGTTGGTAAATTGAGCATGGATGCTCACACAATAGCTCAAAGGACATTTCCAACTTATGTCATTGAAACGCTGTGCTTGTCCAGCGTTTTTGCCAAGATCGTATCTGTCTTCAAGATTAACCGCAGTTTGAACCCCGCACAAGCCATTAAAATTGATTACAAAAGGATTTGCGATCCAGGTTTGCAAAAATACGTCAGCCTAGTTGACCACAACAGGACTCTTTCTACTTTCTTTTTTGCTCACTCAAACTGTCGATCTGAAAGTTTTTCACGGAGGAAGATATGAAGTTGCGATTAGCTGATTGGATTTTTAACAGCGAGAGAAGGACTGGCCAAAGATGTGAGCATTTGCTTGTTGTCCATAGTGGCGAAAGGGGATTGGAAAGTCCCGGCCGCTCATTATTGGTAACGGTGTTTCCATATCGAGAGCTCAATTAGTTATCTGGGAGAATGGGCGGCCAAGGGGCATATAAATAAATGATTAAGTTTGGAAATGGGCAATTATAATTTGAGAAGGAAGGAGGAAATAGGAAGGCACAAAACATATTGATAATGTAAAGAAAAAGGTCATCGGAGGTGGGTCAAAGGCAAACGGAGTCTATTTTTAAGGAGGATGACCATGGAGAGATCATTTAAATTACTGAGTAGCTTACTTGCGGTGGCAGTAGTTGCCAGTGGGGCTTTCGCTACTGGCGGGGCAATGCGATCATACGGTCCCGAAGGCAATGTGAGCAACGTTTCTAACGTCTCAACCCAGCAGACACTAAGCCAGTCCATGCAGGGTCAAGGCTATGCTGTCGCTGGGGGGGGTGAAGCTGTTGCCGAAGGGGGCGAAGCTGTTTCTTACAGCGGAGGTTCAAATTCCGGTGCTAATGCAATTATTAGTACCAATGCAGTCTCGAATTACAAGTACCGAACGCAACCAGTTTCTGTTGCTACCCCCTACCTGCCATTTTGGACACACGGAGGATGGGGCACTCTCAAGGCCTACTTTCCCAATGGGCCCAATGCGGATAATGCCGTCTACGAACGGACATTTAATCCTGCCAATCCTGATGACATGACCGAGCTCAGAGACGTTATTCAGTCACTGCCTTACGATGGACCGCTTGACGTGTTGGGAGGTATTCTTAACGGTGTTGTAGCTGTATTTGGGGGACCCGACCATTATCATCACGGAAGAGGATTTGAGATAGCAAGTTCCTTCGTCCGTTGTATTAGGCCCAGGGGAAAGCCCCTGTTTGTTTTTATAGATACTCACATCGATAAAGACCTTCTGAAAGAAGCGGGCTACACCTATGTGGGAAAGGTAAGCGTGGAAGGTGAAGTGGATCGCAACTGGGATCATGTATATGACGCTGCGGTGGCGGAGGCCTTGCCTTGGGACGTTGATATTCTACTCGTATCTGGAGGAATGAAAGGCGTAACTGTGGGTTCTAACGTTGCTTTTCCTGGGGCTGGTGCAGGTTATAGCCAGACCAATTATTCTCTTTCTCTATTTGGTGCGTTCGCAAAAGGAATCACGGAAGGTAAGGGAAAAGCGATGGTCAGCGCAGCGGGTTACAGGTATTGGCCGGAAGTTGCCTATAGAAGAAGAATCCCAAGGTCCATCTACAACAGAATCCGGGTGACGGACGTGTCCGGACAGGGCGCTAAGGGCGTAATCCAGGGCAGTGCAGCCACTGGGAAAAGGGCCGGTCAACCCGGCGTCCAGGTCAGTCGAGAGCTTTATGAATTAGCGGGATTCGAGCAAGGCCGGCAGGTGCAAAACATGATGATAAGGTAAATTCAGTAGTAACTTAAGGAGTCTCGCGAGACGACAACAGGAACTTTCAGGCAGGGGGAGAAAGGAGGTTGCCTGGCAAAGAATTTTTCTATTATTTTTGATTGCTAATGTGTTGTTAGCAGTAGTGAAAGGGAATGTCAACAGTAAGAAAGAAAAGGAGTTCTAAAAATGCTTAGGAGAGTATCCCTTGCAATAGCAGCTATTCTGTTCCTGTCTTCGGGTGCCTTCGCGGATTACAGCGACATTCTCGCCGGGAGCATTGATCAGTACCAAGAGTTTATCGTTGGTGATATCATGAATTCCGGTTTAAGTACCTCCTTAAACCTTGTCCACGGAGATGTTTTTGGTAGCTCTTTACAACATGTGTGGGTTGAGAATACGCACGTTGCGGGAACGCCTTGTGGCCCTTGTTCGCCCGGTATCAACTATCACCGATGTGGGACAACAGACCAATGTGGGACAACAGGTTGTGCACCAGCGGCTGACCAGACTCAAATAGCTGATATATGTCAAGAAGCAGAAGCTCAAGGGTGCTGCGGTGTTATCAGCGTGAACGAATTCCTCGACGCCGGCGGTACTCAAAGCCAGTTTATCGGTAGCGGCACCGGAATGAAGGACCAGTTCCAAACCGTTGGCCTGTCAGCAGATCAAATCCTGTTCAGGAGTGACGGCGCAGGATCTGGAGTAGCTATGCATAATGTCTGGTTGAACGGGGATCAAAATGGTGCCAATTCAGCTGGGTCCGTGCACGAGAGTTCGACAGTCAACGCGTGTCAGGAGGGTTCCGTTAATGGCGCTGCTAACTCAACTGCTACGCTGATAAACAGTTTGACAGTTGATACTGTGCAGTGGCAAACAACTTACTAAAAAAGAACCGAACATAATGATTGATGTTACGGGGAGCCCTCAAGTAACATCCTGGTTCAACAGAGGGTAGAAGCCTTCAGGGCTCCCTTTCAGTCTAATTTGTATTTTTGCCGGCTTGGTACGGGCTTTAAAAATGGTCAACTATCTGATGATGTAGAGACAATTGTATTAGCTTTTCTTGGCTATTTTAGATGGAACCAACTGGCAACTGAATCAAGACAAATTTAAAAGTGATGAAAAAGGAGTTGTGAAAAATGGAGAAGGTGTTTGTAGTTTCTACAACGCTTATCCTTCTGCTGTCATCTGGGATTTTTGCCATCGATCAAATCCAAAGCTTTGATATTTACTCGAGTAATGTCGGCACGGTAGCAGGAGCAGGAACCAGTACAGCGACGAGCATGAATTTCATTCCAGTAACCAATGCCCAAGAAACTATCGATGGTTCTGGTCAGATTAAGGTTTTGCAGACAGGAATCGGTGCGGTGATTCAAGGAGGCAGCGCCGTAGGTACCTGTGGGATCTTCGGTTATGATCAAGGCGTAAATTTTGTAGGCGACCAATGGCAGACATTTTCTGACTTGTTAAGCTTAGGATTCCATGGTCAGAACTTCAGCGCGGACGTCGGACAAAATGTATTAAGAGTAGGATCCTTGGGTTCTGCAGTGGCGCTACAAAACCTTATAGGTGGCCAGAGCCAGTTAATGATTACTCCCTATGGCGTCAACGTCGACATTCAGTGTCTTGGTATCGGTCTGGTTGATGGTATTGGTGGCCATAGTAGCAGTTTGATTAGCAGAGGACTTCGTATCCAGCGTAGCAATTTAAAGTAGCTAATAGACGATCGCTGCAAGACTATAAAATCCCATAGACTTAAGCCAGAGGAGCCCTAAGGTTGCACTTCCTGCTTTGAAGGGAGCGCAAACTGTGATGCTCTCTCAGTGATAGCTTTGCGTTGATTTTTTGCATCCCGTGCGGAATCCGGGCTCTCGAGAAGTTGGACTGTCAGGTCCTCAGGAATGACAATCGTATATTAAGCTATCCTATAACACAAACTTTAGGGCTCCATTTTTTATCGCTGTTGATCTCTTTAGGGAGCCCGGTCGAGATAAGCGTCAGGCGAAAAACAGTTGCATTTTGCCGTAAGGTGAATTAAACCCTTTGGTTTGGTAAGGGATCTGTTCTTAACCGAAAAACTGATATATGGTTGCTATTGATAGAATTGCTATTAAGAGTCGGAAATAGACAGATGATAGATGCGCGAGTCTCTCTTCTGTCGGCCGTGGCGTTTTTTTTCGAGATTGTAGCAACGTGTTCGGTTTTAGATTAGGTCCTATAAGGTTGTAAGTCCTGTTGTGTTGAACAGTTTTATAGGAGTATGTTTGAATGGAGGCACAACACCTTTTTGGCATGGATGCTTGCACATTAGCACGGCGGATAATCTCAGTTTATGTTCTTATAATGGCATCGCATTTATCCGCTTCTGCTGCTCCGGTCTATGTTTATGGGGGCGACTTCAACCTTCGCATACCTGAGGAGCTGGATGCAACCAGGGGTTGGATGACTGATGCGGTCATAGAAGTGCCCGATCATATTACAATTGGCGATCTGGATGTCTGTATCACCGTGAAACATGCCAGAGTTTTCGACCTGCAAATTTTCCTGGAGAGCCCGTCTGGAACAACGTTATGCCTGAACAGGTATGATCCTTTGACTGAGTATTTTGAGGGCGAGGACTACATAGGAACAATATTTGATGATGAGGCCCAAATCCCAATAGGGGAGCACAGCCCGCCTTTTACTGGTCGGTACAAGCCAAGGGCGCCTGGTTCTCTGGCTGTTTTTGATTGCCAGGATGCGCAGGGCAAATGGCGATTGAAAATTTATGATGCTTATTATGCTGATAGTGGCTATCTGAGTAATTTTGAGCTTATGATAACTGTTCCGGAACCTGGGACAGTACTGTTCTTATCACTTGGCGCAGGTGTAGTGTGGTTGTGTACGCGTTGGCGTTTTAATTAACTTGAGTTTATAGCTGCGTCCTTTGAGGCGGTTTTTTCTTGCTCGGACTTTTTGAACAGTGACAGTTTTTCGCGCAGGTTATTGTCTGTTAGGGCAAGGATTTGTACAGCAAGAATGGCTGCATTTTTAGCGCCGGCACTGCCGATACCCATTGTCGCTACGGGAACTCCGGGCGGCATCTGGATGGTGCTGAGCAGGGCATCAATTCCTTCCAAACCGGATGACGAAGCTAAGGGTATGCCGATGACCGGTAGTGTCGTCCGTGCCGCTAAGGCCCCGGCCAGATGAGCAGCCATGCCCGCACCGGCAATGATAACCTTTATCCCACTTTCGGCCGCAGTCTCAGCAAATTCGGTAGCTTTCTTGGGTGTACGATGCGCTGAGAGTATTCTTACCTCTGGTTCAATGTCAAAATACCGTAGTTGCTCAATGCAGCTCTGCATCACTTCCTTGTCACTATCTGAGCCCATCACGACGGCTACGGCGGATGTTTTTTCATGTGCCATTTGGTTTTCTTCTTGACAGGTTAATCGTAATGTGTCCTTTTTATATTATGTAATCATAGCGACTGCATGGAAAAACGCAAGTGGCTAGGTGCGAGTTATGCAGGTAAGAAAACCTGTTGTTGCAGATCAATTCTATCCCGGTCAGCGCGACGCCTGCGTGGAAGAGATTGACGCATGTCTTAAGGCACGTACACTTACCGAATCTTTACCCGATACTATAGTTGGGGCTATTGTCCCGCATGCTGGTTGGACATTTAGCGGCAGCGTGGCGGCGTTAGCTTTCTCAGCGATCAAGCAACGACATGAACAGGTTCATACCTTTGTTATCTTAGGAGCACATTACCTAGGTAGCTTGCCTTCGGTTTATGGTACCGGTAGATGGACTACTCCGATTGGCGAGGTTGATGTCGACGAAGAGCTGGCCAAGGCCGTGTTGGATAGTGGTCATGCAGTCAGCAATATCGAGGCGCACCTGTCAGAGCATAGTATCGAGGTGCAAATACCGTTTATAAAGCACCTTTTTCCTGGCTCGAAAATTCTTCCGATTCTTGTCCCGCCGAGGGAACTGGCTATAACGCTTGGAGTTGCTCTCGGTGACATTATAGTTAGCAGTGCGGAGAGGAAGATTGTGTGTATTGCTTCGACTGACTTGACGCATTATGGTCCGCGGTATGGCTTTACGCCAATGGGGACAGGTGCGGATGCTCTTGAGTGGGCGAGTAAGGTAAACGATCAGAAATTTATTGATTTGGCTTTGAAACTCGACGCGCAGGGTTTGCTTGCAAGTGCTGCTGAGAATTATAATGCCTGCGGTCCCGGTGCAGCGGCAGCGACGGTTGCCGTAGCAAGGAAACTGGGTAAGAAAGAAGGTTTGTTGTTAACATACACAAATAGTAATGAGGTGATGCTGCAAACAATGGGGACCATGAGCCGAGACAGCGTTGGCTATGCGGCCATAGTCTTTTGACTTGACTTTTTGATGCAGAGCTCGAGAAGATCACAGAGTTTTTTGTTTTTATTCGTACCGTCGGTGTTCCCTGTGGCTAATTTTTTAACTGTTAAAGACTAACGGTCGAATTTGATCTGTAAATGTTAGCTTGGGAAATATCGAAGTTCCAAGCTGAGATGATTATGGATTTTAGGCAAAAATAAATCGGCAATTTGTCCTATATTTATCGAGTTATTTTGATAGAATATTCTGACAATATTTGCTTGACACATACACGTCATTGCATTAGATAAACTTAAGTTCATGTGTAGACAAGAAGATATTGAGTTGCCTTAAGGAGAACGAAATGGATAAAAGAACAAAGTTTACCATGGATGAAAACGAGGTGCCGACACAGTGGTATAATATCTTGGCGGATATGCCTGAGCCATTACCACCGGTTTTACACCCCGGTACAGGAAAACCCGTAACCCCTGACGACTTGGCACCCTTGTTTCCCATGGAATTAATCAAGCAAGAGGTAAGCACTGAGCGTTGGATTGATATCCCTGAGGAAGTCCAGGACATTTATCGGTTATGGAGGCCTACCACCCTATTTCGAGCGCACAGGTTGGAGAAAGCTCTGGATACACCGGCTAGGATTTTCTACAAATATGAGGGGACAAGCCCGCCTGGGAGTCACAAGCCTAATACTGCTGTTGCTCAAGCCTACTACAGTAAGCGAGAGGGCATAAAGCGTATAACCACCGAGACCGGAGCCGGACAGTGGGGAAGTGCTCTATCCTTCGGGGGAGCTTGCTTCGGCCTCGAGATAAAAGTCTACATGGTCGCTATCAGCTATCATCAAAAACCCTATCGTCGCGTGATGATGCAGACCTGGGGTGCTAATTGTGTGCCCAGTCCCAGTTCTGATACCAAGGCAGGGCGAGATATGCTGGCGAAAGACCCCGATTGTCCCGGCAGCCTGGGTCTTGCCATCAGTGAGGCGGTGGAGGATGCTGTCTCCCGTGATGATACTCATTATGCGCTGGGCAGTGTGCTTAATCACGTTCTGCTGCATCAAACCATCAATGGTCTGGAGGCAAAAAAGCTGATGGAGAAGGCGGATGCTTACCCGGATATTATCGTCGGCTGTATTGGTGGTGGATCAAACTTTGCCGGCCTGTTTTTGCCATTTGTCACGGATAAAATTGATGGGACGAAGCCCGACTTGCGCATCATCTGTGTGGAGCCGGCAAGCTGTCCCACTGTGACCAAGGGACCATATGCTTATGACTTTGGCGATTCGGCTATGCTTACCCCTTTGATTAAGATGTATACCCTCGGGCACGGGTTTATTCCGCCACCCGTCCACGCGGGAGGACTCCGCTATCATGGGATGGCGCCCATTATCTGTCACCTGCATAGCTTGGGACTCGTTGAGGCCAGAGCTGAGCACCAGATTGCTACCTTTAAGGCAGGGGTAACCTTTGCTCGTACTGAGGGCATTATCAGCGCTCCGGAAACAAACCATTGTATTAAGGTGGCAATAGATGAAGCCCTTAAGTGCAAGGAATCTGGTGAAGCAAAAACAATACTCATAGCTCATAGTGGACATGGTCACGTTGATATGGCAGCTTATGATGCCTACTTTAGCGGCAAACTTGAGGATTATGCATATCCTAAAGAGAAGATAGAGCAGGCGTTGGCTGATTTGCCCAAAGTCTCCATCGACTAAAGAGGAAAGCAAAGAGGAAAATGGCACCGCCTAACTACAATGGCCACGGTCTGATGGACTTAACTGGTTACGAAGCGTATTTATCAGGCAAATTCACCGATTATGAACTCCCACAAGAGGAGTTAACAAAATTCACAAAGGACCTCGATACTCTGCCGATGGCTGAGATGAGAAAGAATGGCAGGTGGTAGAGGTCTTTTGGGGGATTGTTCAAGATATATCGTTTGCGTCGAGCGTTGAAAGAAAGGGATTGGATAAGTGTTTTTTAAGGAGAATTTGATATGAAGCAGGTATTTCTTTCATTGACTGTCGTCTTGTTGATGGCGTCAGCAGGACTGGCGCAGTCCTGGGAAGGAGAGTGGCTTGGGCTGCAAGGTGATCTGCACGGTATGATTGAATTGAGCTATCAAAGCCAATATATCTGGCGTGGTTTTGATGTCTATCGGGACGAAAGCGCCGTACAGGGCTCTATCGACCTAGATTTGTATGGTACGGGCTTGGGCGTAAGCATTACAGGCCACAGAGCCAATTCAAGCGGATTTGAGGATCTAGAACGCTGGGACTATACTCTTTATTATCAGAACGCTCTGTTCGGCGAGGAGCCTTATGCTACTAACTACAGGTTTGGTTGGGTGTACTATAACTTTCCACAGAACAGATACACAGAATTAGATCTGCAAGAGTTGCACGGCATTCTCTCGTGGCCCAACATATTGCCCGTAAAAGGATTACGACCCAGCTATGTGGTTGTTAAGCTCTGGCCGAGTGCTAGTGATTCTCTCGTTGAGCGACGGGGCAATGGAACCGCGTCAGGTTTTGCGCACATATTGATGCTTGACTACAGTTTCCCAATACCGGGTCTAATGCCTGATATTCCTGAGCAGATGGTAAATCTGCACTCGGAGTTGGTTTATAATGATGGCGTTCACCCTGGCGGTCTAAATGTAGACCATGATTGGTCAAATGTTGTCGTAGGGGTTTCGACCGACTTCGACCTCGGCAGCAATGTCACCCTTACACCGGCGCTTTACTATCAGGCATCGATGGAGACTACGGTCAATGATGAAGATGAGGCATGGATGACGCTGGGTGTGCGGTACACGTTTTGAGCGGATTTATAAGCCTATGGCTTAAGGGTGCTATCTCTGTTAGGAAAGAGGCTGGCTCTTAGTAAGCTGGCCTTTTTTATAAGCCTGAGGCTTATTTATTTAGGTTAGTGGTTTCTAAACGGCCAGCGCGAGCAATTGGTTATGCCGATACGGTATATGTCTGGAGAATGGCTAAAAGGTATTAGTTGCAGATATTGTTGAGCAATTGTGAGCCTTTGTGACGGTGCATTCATGGACAGACAAAGCCAACGGTCGGATTCGAACCGACAACCACTGGTTTACAAAACCAGAGCTCTACCATTGAGCTACGTTGGCAAAACTATTTTCATAATTCGCTGGTGAATACTATACATCAAAACTAATAGTTCTGCAAGAAGGTTGAACGCAGGTAATAGGGTCGTCTTATCAATTCGAGCCGGCCTTTTGCGAGCGTAGCTTGTTTGTCATCAGATTCTTCCTCCAACTAACGGTTCCTTTATTTCCACTATTTGGAGTGCTGAGAGAAAGAAACGGTTATAGTAAGGGTGGATTCTGGCTATGCTGATTGCGCCGCGAGGTGTAGTTATCCCTAAATTTGTTTACCAGCATCTGTTTCGCGGGCTGAACCTATTCATGTTGATTGAGCTTTATCATATTCTTGGCTGTTTCCAGAATTCTTTTGCGCAGCTCTTTTGGCGCGAGTACATGGACTTGGTCCCCATAACCGAGTATCCACCAGGTGATTTCACCAAGGCCATCAACACGGAACTCCACTATGGCTGAGCCATCAGGTTGGAAAGTGACTTTTTGTGTGCTGTGCCATTGCACCTCGGCCACGTTGTTCGCAACCTTGGGCAGAAACCGCAGCTTGATGTTGTATAGTCGGCCTTCGGGTATCATCGACCAGGCCCTGCCAAGGTACTCGTCCAAATCGAAGTTCTTGCCATTCGTAAAGCAATTATCTGTTGTCTTCAACTGCTTTATCCGATTGAGCTTAAACGTGCGGACGCTCTTGTGCATACTACAGTGCCCCAAGACATACCAAGCCCGATGATTATAGAACAAGCGATATGGGCTCAACTCAACATCGATGACTTTCCCATCGAAAAGTGAGTTATATATTATCTGAACTTTGCGTTTTTTGAGGATAGCGTTTTCGAGATGTGCGAAGATTTTGTCGAGCGAGCTTATTGGTGCCTGGGCAGCGCTTTTTGCGGAGATATTTTGAAGCGCGGCATTGCAGTATTGTCTCATTTTCACGGGCAGATTGTTTTCGATCTTTAATGCTGCTATGATTGCGGACCTTTTGAATGGCAGTTGTATGTGCTCGCTCGCCTTGTGGGCCATCATTAATAGGCTTAGCGCCTCCTGAAGGTTCAGATCAACGGGGGGAAGGAAGAAGTCCGGCTCAATGACATAGCCGCCCGCTGCAGCATCGTAATGGTATGGTATACCGATCGCCTGAAGTTCATTCAGATCACGGAAGATTGTACGTCGGCTTGCTCCAAACATTTTTGACAGATCACTGACCGCGTAGCTTTTGCCCGCCTGCAATGTTGTTAAGATTTTCATAAGTCTGCTGACTCTGCTGTACTTCATGCTCTAGTCCTTTTGAAGCTTGTAGCTTTTTTTTCTTGGGGTATCCTCATACCCGCGCTCTGCCCCAAACTGGTAGATAGAATTCGTACGGGTTCCTTACCTCGCATCACGATTTGCACTCGAACCTGCTCATTAGTTAAATTATAATACAGGTTGGTGACAGCAGTGTCAAAAGCCTAAAGCTGCATTTGGTGTATCTGTTGCTGCCTGGCGGATTCATGGAGCATATTTTGTAGGGACAGGAGAGTACGTCGTATCCCCTTGGGGACGAGTCATCCTTAGTTATGTTATATAACCCGGCCCCAGCCGATCTGTCATCAACGGCGATAATCTCGCAAACTCTAATTCATCTCAGAACAAGATTCTTTTATTATCTGCCACGGAGTTTTATATATAGTCTTCGTTGCTGTTAACTTTCACTGCTCTGTTGAAAACCTAAAAAAACTGTCATTTCGAGCGAGCTCCCCTTCTTGCTTTCGCCTGCCTCTGTGTCTCTCGTCGCAAGACGAGGCAGCAGGCGAAGACAGAAACGGGGGCGAGTCGAGGAATCCCTCGGCTTGGCTCGGGACAGGTCTGTTTTTAATAGATTTCTCCACTCCGCCCCTTAGGGGCTTCCATTCTCCGTCCCTTAGGGACTGCGAAGGATGAATCGGTCGAAATGACAACCGACCTATTCAACAGAGCCAACTCTCAGCGTAACGGATTAGTTATGGATGGGAAAATTGGTCATAACAAGTTGGCTGGCTAAATTTGGGCGAGGCAGGGGGCCGCCTTCGTAGCGAAGCCGACTTCGATGGAGCAGGTTACGATGTTCCAGAGACATCATAGGATTGTTCTAACTATTTGATTGACATGATATTAGGACATTAGGTTAAGCGGGGAAAAGACCACTTCACACGCCATTGTGGATTTAACCGTTGTTATCAGACGGTCTTTTTTGTATAATATGTTATGTTAACTTTCGCAGTTTTGGCATGTTGTTAATCTGGACAATTGAGCCAAAAACCTTGATTGATTGTTTTTGCCATTTACGAGAGTTTTCCCGAAAGTGCATAAAAATCGAAACAGCACTTAAGCCTTTATTTTATAAGGGCCTTCGCATTATGAAAAGTGCGAAAGTTAACTGTTATGCGGAGCGAGCTTTTGGCTGGCGGCGAGGTTGATCTTATGGATGCGAACCTGCTCTTACTGAAAAAAGACGGCTCGCAGAAGGCTTTCCCTCTGCCGAGCAGTGTTACCATAATTGGCCGACGCCACGATTGTGACTTGCGTGCCCCGCTGATGTCGGTGTCGAGAAGGCACTGCCAATTCAGCAACAATGATGGTGGTCTGACGATTCGTGACCTTAACTCGCGAAACGGCACCTATCTAAACGGCAAACGCGTAGAGCACGCCGAGTTAAAAGCAGGTGACCGCATAAAAGTAGGTCCACTTATGTTCGTGATCCAGATCGACGGACAGCCAAAAGAAGTTCTCCCACCTACCAGCGCCGCAAAAAAACTACCCAAGAAAGAAAAACCTGCAGAGCAAGAGTCTTTGGAAGAATTGGGCGATAGCTTCGCAGACCTTGATGAATCTGGAAGTTTCGTAGATTTGGGTGAATTAGACGAATCTGACTCCTCACTGGACGATCTCAAAGATATTTGAACCTGAAAACCGTCTTTAATTGTAGTGCGTAGTTTCAATTCCACAAGGCAAGCGCTGCCAAAAGAATTTTCATAACCGTTCACGGCCTTATATGTTGAATTTGGGTCATTTTACGTCATTGCGAGCGAGGCAGAGCCGAGCGCGGCAATCTCTCTGTTGCAAAGAGCTGAGATTGCTTCGGCCTAAAGGCCTCGCAATGACACAAAAACGATGGTTGGCACCCGTGAATAGTTACGAATTTTCATTGAGCAGCTCATCAAAGATTCTTGAGTTTTTTCTTGACAAGATTACACGATGTTGCTTTAATATTGTTATTATGAGGCAAATTGACCGTTACAACGCTATTAATTGGTGGTGGCCTGCAGGATAGATTCTAGCGGGCAGCGGTAGTTTGCTATAAAAAATTTGGTGAGGTTTTAGAAAACGCAGCCTGTTGGAAGACAGCAGGCTGCGTTTTTTTGTTTGTGTTTTCGGTAATTTGCGAGTAGAAATTTCCGATAAAAGGTTCTAACTATGGATGATTATCGACAAATAATAAACAGTGCCGAGCCCGGGCAAATTGTGCCTATCGTCAAGCAAATGGATTTCGGTGACCCGATGAATTTTTTTGCCAAGCTGAGCGATTACGGCAGGGCCAAAAACTGTTGTCTGTTTGAGTCAAGAGAGTACCTTACAGGAAGCGGCGCCCTTAGTTTTGGCACAACGAAACCCGCTCTATACATTACAGGAACCGGCTCAGATTTTACCATCAAGGCCCTTAGTAGTACCGGCAGGCGTATGCTGGAATACCTTGGAAGTGACAAAGCAAGGTTTGCTTTTTGTGAGTCTGTTGAGTTTGGCGCAGATGCCATTACGGGCCGGATAAAGCGAATCGACAGGCTAGTTGATGAGCAAACTCGACTGCAAAGTACAAATCAAATGGATGTGTTGCGAGCAGTTGCATTCGCTTTTCGTTTGGCCAGCAAACCGTTCAGAGTAACATGTGGACTACTCGGAGCAATAAGCTACGACTTCATAGACCAGTTTGAAAAACTGCCTCAAAGCAAGACTGACCTCCTGGGCAACCCGGATTATGAGCTTTACTTTGCGGACAATATCTTCCTGATGGATCACGAACACAACAAAGGCTATGTGATAGTCAATGCTGTCATAACTAATGGCGATAGAGAAGCTGCGATAATCGAAGCACAAAACTGTTTTGATTATTACTTTAATATGGCAAGATTCGATGTACCAAAAGGTCGGCGATATTCCGGCTCGCTGCCGAAGGCTTCGACCGATACTAGCCAATCTGAGTACGAGAGTATAGTCAGAACTGCCAAACAACACATCATCGACGGTGACATTCTTCAAGTGGTCCTGAGCAGAACGATAGCCGAGCCATGTCCGGATGAGCCGCTGGATGTGTATAAGCGGCTCAGAGTATTGAATCCTTCGCCTTATATGTTTTATCTGAATACCCCTAACACAATACTTTTGGGCTCCAGCCCGGAACTCAATTTACGCGTCAGTGGCACTCAAAAACGCAGAGTTGAAATTAGGCCGATAGCAGGAACAAAGCCAAGAGGAAAAATCGGCAAAACAATCGATGCAGATACGGATTTCAGATATGAGGCAGAATTAAAACTCGACCGCAAGGAATTAGCCGAGCACATGATGCTGGTCGATCTGGCACGAAACGATATTGCTCGCGTCGCTGAGCCTGGCAGTAGAATTGTCACCGAGCTGCTCATTGTTGAAAAATATGAGTCCGTCCAGCATCTTGTAAGCAATGTCAGAGGAACACTGGCAACCGGGCTCGATGCACTCAGTGCGTATCTGGCTACGATGAACATGGGCACGCTCACAGGAGCTCCAAAGATTGAAGCGATGAAACTGATACGTCTGCTGGAAAATGCCAAGCGGGGTTATTATGGCGGAGCAGTTATGTATCTGACTGTGGATGGCCAGTTCGACAGTTGTATTACGATAAGGAGTCTACAGATCAGAGACCACACGGCTTACATTCGGGTCGGTGCAGGTATTGTACATGATAGTGTTCCGAAAACTGAATTTGAAGAAACGCAGCATAAGGCTGGGTCATGCCTGCGAGCAGTGCGAGGAGAATGACGGGCAAGTGTCAACTCATGAGGCTTTTTGAATTGCTCCACGACAGCCTGCTGGCTACTGTGAAGGAATATATATGGAAGCGATAGAAAAAAAAGTCTTATTCATCGATAACTTCGATTCTTTCACGTACAATCTGGTCGATGATTTCTGCAAGCGTAATTGTCAGGCCAAAGTCTACCGTGCTGACACTAACCTTGAGGATCTCAAGACAGTGGCTGCTGAATTCGATCCTGACTTGCTTGTGATCTCACCTGGACCTGGTACGCCTGAGACGGCTGGTGTCTCACTTTCAGCGGTTGGCTACTTCAAAGATAAACTGCCCATATTTGGCGTTTGCCTGGGCCATCAGGTGGTCATACAGCATTTCGGCGGAAAGATCGGGCATGCACCGGAGCCGGTGCACGGCAAGCCTTCAAGAGTAACGCACAACGAAAAAGAATTATTTGCCGGCGTTGAGAACCCGCTGCAAGCAGGTAGATACCACAGCCTTATCGCTGTCGAAATTCCAGACTGTCTGGAAAAAACCGCTGATTTTGAAGGCATTATCATGGGTGTGCAGCACAAAGAGCTTCCAATATTTGGCGTGCAGTTTCACCCCGAAAGTATTTTGACACCTGCCGGCGGAAAAATAATTGAAAACGTATTAGCAATAGCGACCTCAAGAAAACAGGAGATAAGGAGCTGAAAAATGGCCACCATAACCAAGTATTTGGAGATTATTCTGGATGGCGAAGACCTGACGTTCGAGCAGGCTAAGGCCCTTCAGGATACGATATTTGAAGGTGAGGTCACGGATGTGCAGATTTCAGCCTTTCTGGCGATGATGAGAATGAAGCGTGCGATGCCATCGGAAATAGCCGGCCTTGCTCAATCGCTGCGTGAACACGCTGTGCCGGTCAAAGTCGATGTTAAGAACATGATCGATACCTGTGGCACAGGTGGCGCGACGGTAAAGACATTCAATGTATCCACGGCTTCTGCATTTGTGGCGGCTGGTGCAGGGGCATACGTGGCTAAACATGGTAACCGTGGGATAACGAGCAAATGTGGCTCTGCAGATGTGCTCGAAGAACTCGGTGTAAATATCGCCCCTGGCCCGGATGTTGTTGCAGAGTGCATTCAGCGGGCTCACATTGGTTTTATGTTCGCTCCCAAATTTCATCCGGCAATGAGATTTGTTCAGCCAATCCGGAAAAGCCTTGATTTCAGAACGGCCTTTAATATTCTTGGGCCTTTAGCCAATCCTGCCCGTGTTACTGCCCAGGTGATGGGAGTAGCAGATGAGGCTCTTCTGGATAGGATAACCGAATCGCTGAAAATGCTCGGCGCCCAAAAAGCAATGGTGGTCCACGGTCAGGGCATGGATGAAATAAGCACTCTTGGAATAACGAAGATTCGCCAACTAATTAACGGTAATATCGTATCCAGAGAACTGGACCCAGCCGAGTTCGGCATATCCGGCACATCAATCGACGAACTAAGAACCGGTGACGCTATAGCCAATGCCAATGCTATCCGCAACATACTCTCCGGAAAGGATACCGGGCCAAAAAAAGACATTGTGGTTCTAAATGCGGCAGCGGCGATTATCGTTGCGTCTCTGGCAGACGACTTTCAGACCGCAATTAAAATGGCTGAAACATCTATTCGTGATGGTGCTGCAATGAATTGTCTGGAGAAATTGATAGAGCTTTCCAACGAAGCGTAGGGTCTCTCACGCTATAAGGCAGCAATTAAACTGAGATGTTAATACCGAAGGTTAAAATCTGTGGTATAACAAATTACGAAGATGCCGCTGCGGCTGTGGATATGGGTGCGGACTTGTTGGGCTTTAACTTCTATCCTGAAAGTCCCCGGTACATAGTCTCCGAGAAGGTTGAAGAGATAGTGAGCAAGTTACCGGCTTTCGTTACCACCGTTGGTGTATTTGTTAATGCCTCCGTTGAACAGATACGTGAAGCAATCCGTACATGCAAGC
>Ga0307439_1000335_pt1 | contig 33587 bp, 29 predicted proteins | sample SalMarWE160490MG_FD_202142 | JGI IMG/M metagenome (GOLD analysis project Ga0307439, IMG submission 202142) | Salt marsh sediment microbial communities from the Plum Island Ecosystem LTER, Massachusetts, United States - WE1604-90 | ecosystem: Environmental > Aquatic > Marine > Intertidal zone >... | reverse complement strand
GCACTGAAAAAAACTTAAAAAATGAAAAATACCAAAAGAAACCTTGCAATTATAGAAATTGTTTTTAGATTTTGGTTGAGAGTTGACCTATTAGGACAAATGTCCTGTTTTACTAATCAACTAATTAATCAATTCGCTAATTTACTATTTCCGCAACAGCGGAAATTCATCCTTGACATTGAATATTTTCCGCTATATCTTATACAATAATAAAAAGGAGGTACAATATGAAACCAAAAAATTTTTCATGCCCCAAATGCGGGACAGGAATACCAAAAAGAACAACCCTTTTCTTGACCAAATTTACTAGGATCCAGTGTAAGCAATGTGGGATAGTGATCCGTCCAAAAAAAAGGACGATTTCGATAGTGAATTATATTAATGCGGGTTTAGTAGGCGGTATATTTTTCCCAGTTGGAATGTATTTAATAAACAGAGGGAATTGGGTGGTCACGGGCCTCCTTTTTTTTGCACTTCTAGTATTCGTGATACTTGTAAGTTCGTATCTTACCATTAAGTTCACTAAGTTCATCGAGAATTAGAAGAATGAAAGAAAATGAGGGGTCAACGTAGAGGGGTCAGGTCTGGGTGATCGCCAAGGCGGTTAGTGTATTTGTGTATTTGGGGTCTGTGTATTTGGGGTCAAATCTCAACACTTGACAATATTAAACAATTGAGTCGTGAGTCATGGGGGCGTGTTGCCTAAAGGCAAATTCAATTTGCGTATTTAAATATATTCCGATTTTTCCTGAAAGATAACCATACTTTTACCAATATGAAAATCAAATAAAGACTACTCGGGTATAATTCGCCTTTTCCCGGCTTTTTCTTTGCCATTTGTCCGCTTTCGACATCTAAATAGGTATGATTTATGAGTATTCTTACGTTTTGAACTGTCGATATCATCCATTCTTGTATCTGAACTCTCCAATGCCCCCGCCATCGCGCTCTTTTTAAACTATGCTGATTTTCTCCGTCCGCAAAACTCCCTTCCATTAGATGCCATCTTTTCTTTAAATCCCGTTTAGAACTTTGACTCATCGCTTCCTGTCTCATTTCATCTATATCCTTTTGCCTCTCGAGTCTATCGACTGTTCTTACCCCGGATCTCGACTTAGTGCATTCGGAACGGAAAGGACAGATATTGCAGTCCTCTTTACGACTTACATATTTTACTCTTTTTCTCTTTATATCGTGTGATCTCCTGCTTAATCTCTTCTCCGCGGGACAGATGAAAGTATCTGTTTTCTCGTCATATTCAAATTTATCTGAAGGAAATATTCCCCTTCTTTTTCCGCCTTTCTCCTGAGTGGATTTTAAATCCTGAAAATGCGGTTTTATTCCCTTTTCTTTACAGATTAAATAATTATCTGTAATACCATATTTGCTGTCTCCTATTCCTGTCTCTACTTCCATCTTTGTAGTTTTTTCATGCATATCCACTAATGGCTCAAACATCGCTCCATCATCTACTGTCCCGGATGAAACTATACTCGCTGTTATTACTCCGAATTTGCCATCTACTCCTCTATGTTCTTTGTATCTTGGTTTTGATTTAGTCCTTCCGTGCTTTACATATCCGGAATCGGGATCGGTAGTTGAAACATATCTGTTTTCCTTTTCTTCTAATTTATCTTCTAACTCTCTGTATCTTTTGTTTAAATACTTCTTCCTCGATTCCTTATCTACAACTGAATCTATAGACGCGTTCGCGTCTACCAGTGTCGAATCCATAAATAATTTATTCCCATCTACCAAACCGGCTTCCATACACTGTTCTACTATCCTCACGAAAAACTTATAGAACAATTCCTCGCCCCATCTCTTTCTCGCTTTAGAAAGTACGCTATGATGTGGTACTTCATGATCTATATCATATCCTAAGAACCACAACCAGTCTAACCTTAAGGGAATCGTACGCATTAACTCTCTTTCACTTTTAACATTATAGAAGAACAATAAAAACATCATCTTTAATATTACAGGTGGTGGAACCGAAACATTTCCCTTCCTACCATATTTATCTCTTACTTCCTTGTACACAAAATTAAAGTCTATTGCTTTCTTTATTATACGTAAAGGATGATCCCTGGGAATACGCTCGGATAAACTGAACCCATAATAATACAACTTACTGTTATCACCCTCTTTTTCACCCATCATAAGCTACCTCCTTAATATATATTTTTAGTCGGAAATACTTACATCTACTTGATTCTCAATGATAAATATATATTAAATAACAGAAAAAGAAACCTCTTTTCTCTATGTTTTTTTCTGTTTGGGCAACACGCCCATGGGTCTTGTGCCATGAGTCAAAACTAAAAACAAAAAAACACCTAACGGCTAAAAAATTCCTTGACAAATTTGAAAATTGTATTATATTAACGGTACAATGTTATGAAAACCGATAAAAATAAATTGTTAAAGTTTAATATAATGAAAAACGCATTTTTTTTCTCGTTGGTTTTTGTTGCAAATCTTGTTGGTTCGCAAGACATTAAAGAATCCCAAATAATTGGGAGTATCAAAAATGCCACAGCCGAAACCATAAAAATAGATAATAATCCAATTTCAATATCCGCAAATGGTGGTTTTAAATTTATCGCAAATATTGAAAATCCAACTTTTTATGATATAGAATATGATGGATTGAGATGGTCAATGTACTTGGAACCCGGAAAAAGAATTAAGGTCTCAATACCCAAAAAAGATGTTTCAACTATTGAATATAGAGGTGAGTTAACTTCATCAAACTATTATTTAAAGAAGACACGTTTCTTAAATCAAGATATCAATGATTTCTTTAATAGAAATTGGGTTCAACTTCATAGCCAAAATGAACCGGAATATATCTCAATTATCGACTCATTAAAAGAACTTTGCATGAAACCTCTTTCTGTACTCGCTAAAGGGGATAAAAATATTTCCAAAGATTTTATAAAATCATTCAAAGCAGAAATAGATTTTAGATTTAACAGCCTTATTTTAAAATATTATCCTGAAAGCCATTTAGTTTTTACCGGAGAACAAGTCTCCTTGAGTGAGAATGCATTGAGTTATGTCAATACTACTGAAATTAACAATCCAAAATTTTTTGATTTACCAAATTATGATACGTTTTGTAAAGCATTGATCGATTATAAGGCCGATCTGGCAGGACAAAAAAATAATGAACCCAAGTATTATAATCTTAAGAAAACTGAGTCGGCATTTCAAATAATCCCGGAAATACTGGACAATCAGTCGAAAATCGATTTCTGGATTTACAAATACTTAATCGAGCATATAGAAAAAAATGGCATATCAAACAGTGTTGAATGCATCAGTAAATTTAAAACAATCTGTAAAACAGAAGATTATATTAACAAAATTAACAAGCGTTATACTGATGAATTGAATGAACGAGAAGGCCATGAAATTAAAACCTACAAGACTATAAATGGATTTATACTTGAAGCTCACATCTTTAAACCCGGAGATATTACAAGAGCAGAGAAACGTCCAGCTATTGTAATTTTTCATGGTGGTGGTTGGGATGGCGGAAATCCTTCATGGGCATTTGGAAGGGCAAAGCATTTTAGCAATATGGGAATGGTAGCAATTGCGGCACAATATAGGTTGACAAATAAAAAAGATATCACAGCACTTGAATCTATGTCTGATGCTAGAGATTTAATTAAATGGATGCGTTCTAATGCAGATTCATTAAATATAGTTCCTGATAGTATCGTTGCTTATGGCTGGTCAGCCGGCGCTCATTTGGTTTCATCGGCTGCAATTTTTTGCGATTCAATTCCAGAACAACATATAAATTCGGTTCCAAATGCAATGATTCTTGTTTCTCCAGCTGTCTCACTTCCGAAAGGTAAGGGATGGGAATTCTGGAAATATAATGTTTTTGGTACGAAAACATCAGTTAGTAGTGCTAATCCAGTCGAACATGTAAGAACAGGATTACCACCAACCATTATCCTTCAAGGAAGAGATGATACTGTTACACCTTTAGATGGCGTCCAATTATTTCACGATAAAATGATAGGAAATGGGAATTACTGTGAATTATTGATTTATGATGGTGTTGGACATTTATTTACACCAAACACAATGCCTGACAATAGGGAACCACATCCTGATAAAAAAATTGAAGAAGAGGCATTCAAAAAAGCCGATGAGTTCTTGATAGAATTTGGATACATAAAAAAATAAATTGCAGAGGAGTCAGAACTAAATTGATTGTGTTTTTGGGGTCAAATCTTCTTTGAAAAGTGTCAAGGGGTGGGGTTAAGTTTTTCTTTTTTTACCTCCTGCTTAAATTGACATTAAAATATATCTGGGTGACTTTTTATTACACATTTTTGTCCGGGACGTATTTGTGTGCATTGTCAACCTTTTATTTTAAACACGCTAAAATCAAAAAAGTACTCGTTTTTCAATTAAACGGAAGGGGACCTTTCCAACAAGCTTATAGAGCCTTCTACTTTTTTAAAATATTATTTGAAAGCCAAGGGTCCGCTACGTTCTCCTGAACAAAAACTATTTTTTGGTATAGGTTATTCTTAAGATAGCACCAGTAAATCCAACTTATGATCCTATTTACTTCGGAAGACTTACTAATAATCCTGCCCGGACAAACCGGGCCGGTTTAATCATTTAAGCAACAATAATTTTTTTGTTGCCGTTAATCCTATATTCGTTTTTAAAATATACATATATACGCCGCTTGTCAGATTGCAGCCGTCGAATTTCACTTCGTAATTTCCGGCTGGCTGTACTTTATTCACCAGTACTGCTACTTCCTGTCCGAGAACATTGTAAACTTTCAGTTGTACAGATATTGAGCTCATAGCCTCGCCTGCAGGCAAGGAATATTTTATCCTTGTCGCCCGATTAAAAGGATTAGGATAATTTTGTTCAAGAATAAATTTATCGGTAATCATTTTTGATTCTTCAATACCATTACTTTCCGAATATTCGAAAGCACCAATATCATATTGATCTATTATCCGAGGGTTGCCGTCAAAATCAAATGCTACTTCAGGAATATTAGAACCAGCATCTATTGCATCTGATAATGAAGATAAATGATAATCGTGATTTTCATAATCAACGAAATCGGATGAATTGGCTATGTATACAGTGCTATCCACGAGACCAATCAATTCGGCAGGAATTGTATCTACGAAAATACAATTTCTCATATCGAAGTCATCTCCAATCTTTGTTCTGGCTTCAAAATAAGAAGGTGCTCGTTCATGAATCCCTGGCCACCATAAAGTATCTATACTGTTATCAAAGGTGCAATTCCATATATCTACGCTATCCAAGTCATCTTCGATCCACATTGAACACCAATAAGTGTCGTATGTTATACAATTCCACATGGTTACCAATGGTGCGCCTGACATAGTTCCTGTCTGCGCGATAATATCAGCCCCCATTAATCTAAAACCTATTGCACTTTCATATACTACTGTATTCTTAATAGTAGCATCTACTGACATATTAATAGCTATTGCAGGCCAGTCATAGTCAGCATTAAAACCATGTAATACATTTTTGTCGATATAAATATAAGCTCTCCAACTTGGGTCGCCGGACTCAGCAATATCTGCACTATCAGGTGTCTTTGTATCTATACCATTTTCACTCCAGAAGGTATTTGCAGGCATTGTATTAACAACCGAGTCTACCATTCCGGACCATAAATGGTTATTCGTAATATAAAGAGAATCCCATGAGGGAAAAGCTAATGAGGTTCCTGATTGTATGCAGTCTCCCGTATTATGGTGTATATTACAGTTATTGACAATTAAATGATTGCCACTTCGAAACATTATTCCATGAGCATCCTTCCGTTCACCTTCTGCAGCATGATTAATACAGTAATAAATCTCACAACTATCAACGACTACATAATCAGTTTCTGTAATTACCAATCCATCCGTATGTGAATCGTAGCATTTAAAATTGTAGAAGGTAAAATGGTGGGTACCCGCCCGTAGGCTTATCAACGGGTATGCTCCATTTAAAAAGTCGCCGTCTATATCGATGCTTTCCCATCGATAATAACCCACATCTACCGTTCGTATAGCATTATTGCTCCCTGATTTAATAACCGGTCTGTTATCAGAATCATAGGCTTTAACGGTTATCCATTCTGAATCGGTACCTGAATTCACAGGAAGTATAAAAGTAGAAAGATTATAAGTTCCGGGCATAACTTTTAATGTATCTCCTGGTTCTAATACGCTCATAGCGTTGGGCCAGGAATTAAACGGATCGGAAAAACTGCCATCACCATTATTCTCACCATTATGAATATACCAGTTATTTTGGGCAATAATAAATGAAGGCCAAATAAAAAAAAGTAATAAATAGTTTTTACCCATTCATTTACCTCCTTAAACTAATTCTCTGCCATTAAAAAATCAAAAGGCAACATCTCTGTTACCCCCTTTTTTAATTAAATCTTTATTTAATAATACGAAAAAACTCATATATTGTCAACCTTTAGTATTAACATTATTAACATTAACGTATTAACGGGGTCATATTAACGTATTAACGGGGTCAGACCTTCTTTGAAAAGTGTCAAGGGAACCGCAGTCATTAGTCGTCAGTCACCAGTCATTAGTCAAATTTTAGGATTTGGGATTTATGTTTCTGGGGTCAAATCTCAACACTTGACAAATTAAACAACAAAAAATCTCTGTGGGCTCTGTGCAATTAATTTAGTCATTGGTCACTAGTCACTGGTCAAAAAAATAAAAACAATTCGTGCTATTTGTGTGTTATTTTATAGTTAGTGTGTTAATGCGTAGAAGCGTAGATGCGTCAGCCACACCTCTCCTCCAAATGTTTGATATTTTAACTCTCTAACTCTCTAACGCTCCAACCCTCTAACATAGTTGCATTTTTGCAACTACTTAAAATACTCGACGGCATTTTTAAATACCTGTAAACCCTCTCCTCCGGTGTTCCCGTCCTGCCAGTCGGGAGGAGAATGTTTGAATATGTTTCGCTCAGGATGAGGCATGAGTCCCAATATTCTGCCTGTCTCATCGCATAATCCCGCGATATGTTCACTCGAACTGGTTGGGTCGTACCTTAAGTATTTAAGTGCAATATGATCCCGTTTGATTTTCCTTTTTGTAAAATCATCGGCAATAAATAGTCTTCCTTCACTGTTAGCCATCGGAATATGCAGGGTTTTTATTCCTTTTGTGAAGATACAGTGGGAGCTTTCTACTTTTAAATCGAGCCACTGGTCCCTGAAAGTTGCTCCGGGAATAAATGTTAAGGTCGCTTTTGCGTTTTTAAAGCCGGGAAGTAACCCCGTTTTTATAAGAATTTGAAAACCATTACAAATACCGATTACAAGATTACCTTTGTCGACGAATTTCAAAATTTCATCTTTGAGGGCGGAAAGTCTCGCTGCCATAGCAGTGCCTGCTCCCAGATCATCGCCGTAGGTAAATCCTCCGGGAATTGTAAGTATTTGACTCTCTCTTAGTCTCTCCGGGTTTTTAAGCAGAGTGTCTATAAATATGAATTCTGACTTTGCGCCTGCTTTCTCAAAAGCAAATCCTGTTTCTTGATCGCAGTTAGTGCCCGGACCTCTTAAGATTAAAGCCTTTACCACTTTACTGCTCCTTCCCATTTTTCTGAAAGTTTATCTGTTTTTATATTAATTAAAGTTTTGTTTTTATTTTTTACGACCAGTGAAAACCCTTTTGTTTTTCCTATTTTGTAGTGCGGGATGTTTTTTAGGAGTTTCTCGACAGCTTCTACATTTTTTTCATCTATTTCTATCAAGAATCTTGAATTTGATTCACTGAATAGCAAGATATCATCCCGTAGATTGGTTTTCAGCAGGGAAAGATCTATTTCACAACCGATTTTATTCGAGAAAGTCATCTCGGAGAGCGCTAGCGCGAGTCCACCTTCGGATAAATCGTGAATGGCTAGAAAAAACTTATCGCGATTACCGAGGGTAAGAGTTTTTAGTATGCTGGATGCTAATTTTCCGTCTACTTCGGGAACCATACCTTTTATTCCGAGTACCCTTGCGAGTTCACTTCCTCCGAGTTCGGTTTTAGTGTCTCCTATTAAAATGATATAGTTGTTTTCGCTCTTAAAATTAGAGGTCATCGCATAGTTATAATCGTCTATTACAGACATCGATGAGATAAGAAGTGTCGGAGGTATCGAGATTCTTTTCTTATCTTTTCCCTTTGTCGTAAAGAAATTATTTAAGCTGTCTTTTCCTGAGATGAAGGGAGTTTTAAATATTTTCGCGTAGTCGTAACACGCTCTTGTTGTCTCGAAAAGGTCGGCAAAAACGTTTTCGTCTGCTGTGTCTCCGAAGCAGAAGTTATCGAGCAAAACGGCATTTTCTATGTTCCCGCCCGCGGATACAAGATTACGCAAAGATTCTTCGATAACGGATGCCCCCATTCTATATGGGTCTATTTTACCAAAAAATGGGTTTATCCCGAATCCGAGAACAACTGCCTTCTTTGAAGAAAGGAGAGGTCTCGTCACAGAGCCGTCGGAAGGACTCCCTCTTCCGGCGAAGGGTTTTAATACGCTTCCTCCCTGAACTTCATGGTCATATTGCTGAGTTATCCATCTCCTGCTTCCTATATTTTTTGATGATACAAGCTTAATAAGAATTTCCTCGAGGTTGCCGGGAGCTTTAAAAGAGGAAGGTTCCCTATTATAATTTTTGATTGTTAGTTTTTTCTCAGGTATAGGAACTTTATTAAAGAGAAAATCAGGGTCCAGGTCTCCCACGACTTCTCCGTTATATTTTAGAAGAAGTCTTCCCCCGCCGAACTTACCCATCACTGTATATTCTACATTTTCCTCTTCGAAGACTTCGCTGATTTTTTCGAGATTCTCAGGGGGAACAGCCAGAACCATACGCTCCTGTGATTCGGAAACCCAGATTTCCCAGTAGGAAAGCCCTGCGTACTTTAAAGGCGCTTTTTCAAGGTCGACTACGGCTCCTGTTTTCTCACCCAGTTCTCCTATCGCGGAAGAAAAGCCTCCGGCACCGCAGTCGGTTGCCGCGCGGTAAAGATTTTTATTCTTTGCAACCATCTGAACATCGAGCATCTTTTTTTCTTCGATAGGGTTCCCAATTTGTACGGCACCGCCTGATGTTCCTTGAGATTGTTCATCGAGGCTTAAAGATGAAAAGGTCGCGCCGTGTATCCCGTCTCTTCCGGTTTTACCTCCGAGAGCAACGATAAGGTCGCCCTCTTTAACTTCTTTTTTTAAATGTTTTTTCTTAATTATTCCAACGCTTCCGACAAAAATAAGGGGATTATAATTAAAATCTTTATCGAAATATACCGCTCCGCCCACTGTCGGAATTCCCATTTTGTTCCCGTAGTCTCTCACCCCCGCTATTACGCCCCGGACTATCCTTCTGGGGTGCAGTACCCCCGCGGCTAAAGTATTTCTTTTGCTTTCCGGGTCCCCGAAACAGAAAATATCGGTCGACGCGATAGGTTTTGCTCCGAGACCGCATCCCATCGTATCTCTTATAACTCCGCCGACTCCCGTTTCGGCACCACCGTAAGGCTCGAGTGCCGAAGGATGGTTGTGTGTTTCCGCCTTATATGTAACCGCGTATTCATTATCGAACTCTATTGCTCCGGCGTTATCGGAAAATGAAAGAAGAACATTGCTTTTATTTGTTTCTTCGGTTGCACCTTTAATGTATCCAAATAGACTATTTTTTTTGATAATATCCTGGTTGTTGGATTTAATAGGGGATTTGAAAGTCTTATGACAGCAGTGTTCACTCCAGGTTTGAGCTATGGTTTCGAGTTCCAGATCCGTTGGTTCTCTGCCTTCGCCTTCGAAGTATTCCTTAATTATTTTCATCTCTTCGAGAGTTAAAGCAAGAAGACCTTTTTTGGATATATCGATTAATTCTTTATCGCTAGCTTCTCTTATCGGAACTATATTCTTCTTAAATTTATATATTGAGGGATGTGGGAACTCGACTTCGAGGGGATCAACAGCTATTTGTATAAGGTCGTTCATTAAAAGTCTATTCTGTATTTTTAGTAGTTCATCTTCGGATATCTCACCTTTAAATATGTAACGTTTGCCCGTTTTAGTTTTTGTTATTTTGTAATTAAGATTGTTGGCAACTTCTTTTAAAGTTTCTCCTTCTTCGTCAAAGACACCTGGTTTATACAGAATAGTTGTGGTTTTTCCCTCTCTACCGAGCAGCTTATTTATTGAATATTCTTCAATAGCAGGGTCAACCAGTACTTCATTTGTGAGTTTCTCGATATCGGAAATACTTAATTTACCTTCTATGTAAAATATTTGGTTTATACATACTTTTTCTACTGAGGATATACCCAGTAGGTGAATATCATCCCGCAGGGAATTTGCTTTTGGATTTTCGAAATTTTTTTTGATTCCCTTTTCTACAAAAAACATAGCAATAAATATGTTTCAATTTGAAAATGTCAACACTGTTAAATAAAATTTTTACCACAGAGAACACAGAGCCGTACCCCTCACCCCAGTATTTGGACGCAGATAAAAAAAGGATTAACAAGATTTTTTATTGTTTTTTAAAAATAGTAACTTCTGGGGAAGTGGTTCGGTTTTGAAAAAAGAATCCTGAAAATCTGCGTTCATCTGCGTTCCATTTTGGATCGTGGGGGTATTCGGGAACTTTATTCTTTGATGCGTATCTAAATATACAGAAGAAATTTAATATTGACATGATTCTCGATTCGGCTTATAATACTAATATATGGAAGTTTTTTAACAGGAGGTGCATATGGACAGGAAAAATTATAGTTTCAAAAAGATGTTTAGACTGCATATCAGGATTGGTTTTTTAGTAACACTTGTTGCTTTTGTTCTTGGATTTGTCTTTATCCCTGAGTTTGAAACAAAACCATATAAGCCTAGAGTAAGAACGGTTATAAGGATTGATAAAATGCCGCCTCAATTGGAAAATATAGCTAAACCTCCTCCTCCAAGAAGACCTAAGATGCCGGTAGCTGCCAAAACAGACAAAGATGTGGAAGTAACAACTATTGACAAGACAAATTTTACCGATGAGGATGGAAAAGTGCCTGTGATAGAATTTGAGCCTCCTCCATTTGTTGCTTATCAAGTTCCTCCTAAGCCTTTGAATCTTGATAAGGTAAAATTTGACTATCCGGCTGTGTTCCAGATTGAAGGCGCCGTTTTTCTGGAATTGTGGATAGATAAAGAGGGGAATGTCAGAAAAGTAATTCTTACTAAATCTCTTCATCCGGTTTTTGATAAAGTCGCAATTGAAGGCGCAAAAAAGCTAGAATTTTCTCCTGCAATTCAATGGGATAAGCCGGTTGCTGTGCGTTATTCCTTTCCGGTTCATTTTAAGCTTGAGTAGTGCAGCCGAGCCAAATTAGAATTAAAGAATATAAGGGCTTTAGATGTAAGGGAAAAACAAAATAAACCCTTGACTAATTATATATTTCCCTTAATTTTAAAAGAAAAGGAGGCTTCAATGAGAAAGTTGGGTTTTGATCTTTTTTTTATATTTTTGCTTATATTGTTTTTATCCGGGTGTCAAAAAATGGAGGAATTCCGATATAGCGGCAGCAAGGGAGGCACATTAATAATAGCAATATTAGATGAGCCATCTAATTTAAATCCTATCTATCCTTCGTTTTCCGGACTTTCTTCAGTTACTGGTCAATTGTTTACACCTTTAATTTCCGAAAAGCCTGATGGAAAAGTACGACCCGCCCTTGCCGAATCCTGGATTTATTCGGAAGATTTAAAATCCATTACTTATACTATCGCGAAGGGAGCTACCTGGCATGATGGAAAACCTGTAACAGCTGAAGACGTTATTTTTACAGTGGAGCAAATACTTAGCAGCAAGAACAATTCTCCACTTGCGCAAAAATTGAATTATGTTGAGAGCGTGGAAGCTCTTAGTCCTAGGCGGGTTCGATTTAATTTGAAACAGGTATTCGCCGGTGAATTGCAGAGTACGAATATACGTCCGATTCCAAAGCATATTTTGGAAAAGGAAGATAACCTTGCGGGTATTGATTTCAATGTTAATCCTGTTGGTTCGGGACCATATAAAATGAAAGAATGGAATAAGGGTAAATGGATCGAAATGACCGCAAATCCTGATTATTTTAGAGGTAGAGCTCCTGTGGATAGAATGGTTTTCTATACGCCTTCTTCTATAGAGGAGCTTTTAGGCGAACTGGAAGCCGGAAATGTTGATTTGGCTTTCAATTTGCCTCCGGGGAATAATTATGATACTCTTAATTCTTACAGGAAAGTTCTTACTCCGGGAAGATCTTATACGTATATTGGTTGGAATATTGAGCGTTTTTCCGATAAAAAGCTCAGGCAGGCTTTCAGTATTGCTATAGATCGAAGGAAAATAATTTCTGATGTTCTGGAAAATTATGGGCAAGTTATCAATGGACCAATCACTCCGGAACATTGGGCTTATAATCCAAGCTTAAGAGGAATTAGAAGAGATAAAGAAGGTGCGGCTGCGCTTATCGAGGGTCTTGGTTATTCAAAAAGAAGAGGACAAAAGTATTATCAGGGTCTAAATATAAAGATACTTGTTGAGGAAGGAAATGCTATCAGAAGAAAAGTAGCCGCAAGTGTTGTTTCGGATCTTAAAGATGTTGGAGTTCAGTCTTCAATCGTGACCCTTTCCGGTGCAGAGTTGATTAAGCGTTTGTTTAACAAAGAATTTGATGCTTATATATTGGGATGGGATGTTGAAAAGGAGTTTAATCCATTTCAGATATGGGGTTCGAATGGAATTTACAACTTTGTTGGGTATAAGAATTCAAAAATAGATAGCCTTATTGGGGAAGCCCTTTTATCTCTTGATAGAGAAAAAGCCAAGAAGGCTCTGTATGAATTTCAGGAGATAATCAGGGATGATTTGCCCTATACTTTTCTTTATGCGCCTAAAGAAATAACGCTTGTCAAGAAAAATATTCAAGGTATTTCAGGGCAAGATAAAAGATCGGTCCTTTCTCTTGTTGATGAATTGTGGTTCAGGCAGGTTTCCGGTGGTGTTGTAGAACTTGCTTCTCTTGGTGAGAATTATAAGACATCCAGGGTAGGAACAGCAGCGAGAACAACAACTCCAAGAGAAGAAGCTCCGAAAGTAGAAGAAATACTTCGGGCATCTGCTTCTCCTTCGGTGCCTGAGAGAAGACCTCCTGTGGTTAGTAGAGAAACCGAAGGGACTGGGGGCGCTGAAGAGGAAACTTCTTCGGAAGAGGCAGAAACACCTGAACTGCCAGCGTTTGTGGCGCACGAAGTTCCTCCTAAGCCTTTGAATCTTGATAAGGTAGCATTTACCTATCCGGAAGTAGCCAAGACCCTGGGTCTTAGTGGTACTGTTTACCTGCAATTATGGATAGATGAGAGAGGAAATGTTACTAATGTGACTCTTATTAGGTCGGTACATCCTATTCTGGATAAAGTTGCTGTTGAAAGTGCAAGGAAATTAAAATTTTCACCTGCCAGACAGGGGAATAAACCGGTTGCGGTTCCTCTTTCCTTTCCGGTTCGTTTTAAACAGTAAATGTAATATAGGGTTTGTAAATTAGTTAGTGTGTTAGTCCGTGGGTGTGTTAGTGTGTTTTTTTTAACAGACAAACGGACTAACCGACCAACAGGCCAACAGATTGAAAATTCTATATCTTTATGGTTATTTTAAGCGTTTTAAAAAATTCTGCATTGGAGGAAATGGTTTAGTATGGGAAAGATTATAAGATTTGGTATTTCCATGGATAAAGGTCTTCTTGGTAGGTTTGATCGACTTATAGGAGAGGAAGGTTATGTAAACCGCTCTGAAGCGATCAGGGATTTGATTAGAGGAAGACTTGTAGAGGAGGAGTGGAAGGAAGAAGATGAGGTGTGTGGAGGTGTCTTACTCGTTTATGACCACCATAAACCAGGACTTACTGAAAAAATAACCGAAATCCAGCACCATTTTTATAAACTTGTTATTTCTACACAGCACATACATATAGATCATGACAATTGTATGGAGATAATAAGTATTAAGGGAGAAGCTAAAGATATTCACAAGTTTTTCAATAAATTACGGGCAACAACCGGCATAAAACAGTGTAACATAATAAAAGCAACTGTTGGTGATAAGATAAAGTGAACTCTATTCACGTAGTTAATAGAGAGAAGTTAGTAGTTAGTAGATAGTAGTTGGGAAAAACAAAAATATCCTGTAAATCCTTTTTAAATCTGCGTCCTATTCTCTTTGTGTCTTAGTGTCTTTGTGGCTAATTTTTCTTAAGTAGTTTGTTTGCTGTTTCTTTTACTGTTTGGTAGATTTCTTTTACCGGCAATCCGGTTTTCTTAGCAAGTTTTTCACAGGATTCGAATTCGGGAGAAATATTTACCAATTTGCCCTTTGAAAAAGCAAGTTTTACTTCTGCTTCACCATATTTGGTTTTTATTTTTTTTGTCTTTCTGTTTAATTTTCTTCTTTCGATGGAAAAGATTCGAATGCCAATTGTGGTTGTCTCGTGGAAAAGTATGTCCGTTAAGGCATCGACATTTTTTCTGTCGCAGAGTATCGATAATTTAAATCCGGGGCGTCCTTTTTTCATCTGAATCGGCGTTATGAAAACGTCAAGTGCTCCAACTCTTAGAAGTTTTTTCTCGACTGAAGGAAAGAACTCGGGGTTCATATCGTCAATATTTGTTTCGATTAATACTTCATTTTCCGGATATTTTTTTACTTCAGTTCCTAATAGTGCTCTTAAGAAATTAGGATTTTCCTTAAATTTCTTTGAACCGAAACCTATACCAATATTTTGTATCTTCATTTCGGGCATTGCAAATGAATGGGCAAAATGTTTTATGAATAGTGCTCCGGTAGGAGTTACCAGTTCACTATTAATTCCCGTAGAATAGATGGGAGCCTGAAATCTTTTGAGGAGTTCAGTGGTTGCCGGAACAGGGAGAGGCACCATGCCGTGTTCTATTTCTGCTACGCCCGTTCCAACGTTTATTGCGGAGAAATATATTTTATTTACGTCTAAGAGCGCAACAGCGATTACGGCTCCAAGGATATCAGCTATTGAATCTATAGCTCCAAGCTCGTGGAAATGTATTTCTTCTTTCGATACTCCGTGGATTTTAGCTTCGACTTCTGCAAGTTCTTCGAACATTTTTTTACTTTTTTCTATAATGTCTTTATCGAGTTTAGAGCCTTCCAGTAGCTTTCTAATGTCTTTTAAATGTCTTTCTTCTTTCTCTTTTTTTGATACTTCTACTTTAAATCTTTTTCCGGTGAAATTGCCTCTTTTTTCGTTCCAAATTTTTATTTTCGCGTTGGGAGGCAGAATTTTTGATATCTTAGTTTTAAATTTTTTCTCGTCCACACCTGCGTCAAGAAGAGCTCCGATGAACATATCACCGCTTATTCCTGAGAAACAATCTATATATAGAATTTTTTTACCTCCGTTCTTCATTCTGTTTCCTTTTTACGTATCTTTTTTATAACTGCTGCAGCAAAGAAGCCTGCGCTGTAGCCGTTATCTATATTCATAACGCTGATGCCTGGAGCGCATGAGTTTAACATTGTCAATAGGGGGGCTATGCCTTTAAAACTTGCACCGTAGCCAACAGAAGTAGGGACGGCAATTATCGGAGTATCGACAAGCCCTGCGACTACAGAAGGAAGGGCTCCTTCCATTCCGGCGATTACTATCGCAATATCCGATTTTTTCAGTTTATTTCTTATATTAAGTACCCTGTGGATTCCGGAAACTCCCACGTCGAATATTACTTCTACTTCCATACCCATTGATCTTGCCGTTATTTCGCTCTCTCTTGCTACGGGTATATCCGAAGTTCCGGCGGTGATTATTGTTACCTTTCCGATAGTTTTTTTGGGAAATTTACCGATAAAAACGAGGTTTGATTCAGGATAAATTTTCGCTTCCGGGTAAGTTTTTTTTATTTTTTTAAGTGATTTCTCGGGAACTCTTGTAGCTATGATATTAGAATCATTTTTCATTTTTTCTATGATTCGCATTATCTGTGCGGGCGTTTTATTCGTGCAGTAGATAGCTTCAGGCGCGTCCATTCTGAGTTCTCTATGCGAATCGATTTTTGCGAAACCTAAGTCTATGAAAGGTAAATTTTCAAGAACTGTTAATGCTTCTTTTATACTTTTATTTCCTTTTCTAACTTCTTCAAGTAACTTTCTTATTTTATTTTTATCCATTATATATTTGAGAATTATCTATTTTCATATATTTATATCCATACTTCCGCTTCGATAGCCTTCAATGTCAAGAGTTACGTAGTCATACCCGATTTTTTTGAATTCTGCGACTATGCTTTTTCTATGGGATAGGAGTTTGTCGATATCTTTTTCGGGAACTTCTATCCTTGCTATGTTGCCATGATGTCTAACGCGAAACTGTTTGAAAGTTTTGGTCGATAATAGGTTTTCTGCAGTTTCCACTTTTTTTAAATTCTTTTTTGTAAGTCTTGTTCCGTAAGGAAAACGTGTGGCAAGGCATGTGAAAGAAGGTTTGTTCCAACTTGGCAGATTCAGCTTCCTGCTTAATTTTCTTATCTCTTCTTTTGTAAATTCAGCCTCAATTAAAGGACTTTTAACCCTGAGTTCTCTTATCGCTTTAACTCCGGGACGGTACGTTTCTGTATCTTCTATGATAGCTCCTTCGACCACCTGATTTATTCCTTCTCTTTTTGCGATTTTCTTTAAACTTTTGAGTATAATTTTTTTACAGATATAACACCGGTCAGTTGGATTCTTGATTAAGTTGTTTTCGGAAAGTATTGGAATATCAAGGATTTCCCATTTAGCTCCAATATTGTCAACTATACTTTTTGCTTCCGCAATTTTCTTTTCCGGGATAAGTTCCGATTTTACAGTTACGGCAAGTACGTTATCAAACCCAAGAAAATCTACAGCTGCTTTCAAAAGAAAACTACTGTCAGATCCGCCCGAGTAAGCAACTAGGACGGACTTGTAACTCTTTAATATTTTCCTTAATTTTTGAATTTTCTTATTTTTTCCCTCAAAGATTTTTAAAGATTTCAATATTTATCTCCAGAAATAGTTGTAATGATTAATATCTTCATCTTTGAATATATTTTATTAATAGTTATTTGTCAATGCTTTATAGAACAGTGTTATTTTTAGAACGGGAAATCTTCTGTTGTTTCTTTACTTCTTTTGCCTTTTTGCAACTGTGGTTTTTTTGCTTTCTTATGGACAATATTGGTTTCTACAATAATAGCCTTTTCGGGTTGTGCCGGACATACATTCTGGCATGCTCCGCAACCGACACAAGTTGAAGGCTTTGTGGCAGGTATGAACAATAATCCTTTATATGGTATCATTCTTACGGCATTGGTTGGACATATCTCGGCGCAGGCGCCGCAGTTAGTATTATTTTTGTAAACAACACAAAATTCTTCAATGAATTTGACTGTACCTATCTGGATTTTTTTCTTTTCTTCTTTTGTATGAGGCATTATTGCGTTGGTTGGGCACACTTGCAGGCATTGCGTGCACTCGTAAGCGCAATAACCACTGTGAAAATCCATATGAGGAAGAAATATTCCTTTGAATCCGTATTGGAATAAAGAGGGTTGAAGTACATTTGTAGGGCAGTTGTTTACGCACATATAGCATGCAGTACATTTGCTTATGTATTGCTCAAGGCTACTGCTTCCTGGTGGAGTGGGGGGTGGGAGGTAAGTCTTCGTAGGTGTTTTTTTGTTACGGAACAATAAATTTATTCCCGAAAAACTTAAAATGCCAAAAGATGAATAAATAAAGTTTCTTCTCGAGATATTTTGCGTTTTTTCATCCTTCACTTTTTCCGTTTTCAATGATGGTTTGTATTTTATTGCGGAAACCGGACATACATTAAGGCACTTAAAACACCTGATACAGGAAGAATTGTCGACTATTTTATCTTTTGAGTTTATGCATTCTGCTTTGCAAACGGATTCACAAATTCCACAGGATGTACAGCTTGATTTATCTATTTCTATTTTATATAATGATCGGACGGAAGAAATTCCTAAAAAAGTTCCCAGGGGACAGATGGAATTGCAGTAAAGCCTGCCTCTCTTTAAAGACAAATATATTATTAGACCCAAAATTAATATAAAAGGAGTTATAGCTAATATATTGATAGTCGGATAACTCATTATGTAAAGCCGGTATATATCAGCTTTTCTAAGTATTAGTTCACTGCTGTTATTAATAAGAGCTATGAGAGGTTTTATTATGTAGTTTACCAGTCTCCCGAAGAGACTGTACGGATCTAAGTAGCCAATAAGGTAAAGACTTCCTGATATAAGGCTTATAATTGAAAGAATAAGTATTGTCGAGCGTAATGCGGTTAAAGGCTTATGATGTTTAAATTTTGCTCTTTTTTTTACTGTTTTTTTTATTCTTATTAGAATATCTTGAAAACAGCCGAGCGGACAGAAAAAGGAACAGTAAATCCTTCCGAATATTGCCGTTGTTATGAGAAATAAAATAAGTAAAAGTAAAGACAAGATAAAACCTTCATTTAGAAAAGAAATTATTAGCGGAATCATTTGAGATTTGACAGGTATGCTCTTAAGTTTTTCCGGAAAAAATAAAAAGAAAGAAAAAGTTATGGAAATGAAAAATATAACCTCGAGAGTTACTCGTAGAATTTTTAACTTGCCTGCTCTCATTTACAGGTCTATTCTCTTTATATTTACTTCGTTAAGATTGCTATTTCCTATACCCAGATCGTTTCCGATTTTTATGTACTTTATGTTTTCTGCTTCCTCCCCCAGTATTTTTGAAGCGGCAACGTCAAGTGCCACCATGTCCTTACTTAAGAGCTGCATTTTTTTGTTTACTACATCTTCTATGGAACGGGCTCTGGGTCCATCCGTTAATATATTATAGGCATCGACTATAGTGAGATCCGGTTTTCTATATAACGGGAATTCAGCTATACATCGATCGAGATCGGTTCTATGATAATAAGATCTATCCCAAACAATTCCCATTAGATTCTTAAATGCACATGTCATCCTGGTGCTTGAATGGTGTTTTAATATCGGAACATTTATGAAAACATCACTTTCGATAATCAATTCGTGAACTTTGACTTTCTTTAGGGAATGAGCTCCGGGGATTCTTACTTCTTCGTAGTATGATTCCTTATTTGCTTGTACAACGGTTGCCCTAGCTTCTTTTGCCGCCTTTTCAATACCGCTAACATTGTAAGTTGTAAAACAATCATCGCATGTATGATCAAACACATAGACTCTTTTCGCTCCTGCGCCGAAGCAGTGTTCAATTATTCTCTTAACAAGAGCCGGATTTGTATTGGCAGCCCCTTGGGGATTTGCAGTCCAGGCAATATTTGGTTTTACGACAACTGTTTGCCCCCTGCGTATGAATTTTCCCATCCCGCCTAAAACTTTGATGCCTTCGTCGAACATTTCTTCAGGAGTACCGTTTCTTACTGCTACGAGTTCCGGAGGTTTTTTGTTTTGACTATCTTTTTGTGCTGCTGGTAAAGGAATTGATTTGACAATTGAAGAGATACCTGCGACGGCTGCCAACGAAAAAGCTTTCTTAAAGAAATCTCTTCTATCCATTTTTCCTCCTGTCTTTATAGATGCTAAAACACCTATTTACATAAGATTAGCTTAAAATTTTTATTTGTCAATACCTGTATTGGATTCAAAAATACAGGTTTCTGCCTATAAAAATCAGATGGTTTAAAATTTTTATACTTGACAAAGTTTTGGTTTTAAATATTCATAGTCTGTAATGGGTTTAAAAATGAAATGTATATAAAAAGATTAGTGGTTGGAATGTTAGAAACAAATTGTTATATCCTTGTGAGTGAGCAGTGCGGGATTATTATAGATCCCGGTGAGGAAGCAGATAAAATATTAGAAACTGTTTCTGATTGGCAAATAAATTTGATACTTTTGACCCACAATCATTTCGATCATATTAGAGCATTACCTCAAGTAATGGAAGCAACTTCAGCGGAAGTTGCAATACATGCCCTAGATAGAATCGATATTGCCGTTAGGGAGCTTGAGGATGGAGAGAAAATACCTTTTGACGGAAAAGAAATTTCAGTTATGCATACTCCCGGACATACTCCCGGAGGTTGTTGTTTTCGTTTTGAGGGGTATCTTTTTTCCGGTGATACTTTATTTGCAGGGGGGTGGGGTAATACAATGTTTCCCGGAGGCAGTGAAGAGGCGATTTTTAAAAGTATTAAAGAAAAAATAATGATTCTGCCTGATGAAACTGTTGTTTACCCCGGTCATGGAGAAACGACGACTATCGGAGAAGAAAGATCTTTGTATTTATAAAGGAATGCAAGGAGTTAAGATCTTAAAAGAATTAGAGATAAAATTTGAGCAGTTTTCTGAATTAAAAGAAGTATGGGAGCGAATATTTGAAGTCACGGAAAATCCAGCTCCTTTTGTGTCTTATGGTTGGTTTTTTGCTCTCAATAAATATTTGTTAAAAAGAGAAGTTGAAGTTATGGTTTTTTATGAAGAAGGTGAAGCTGTTGGTATTATTCCGGCAGAACTAAAAAACCATAATTTATCTTTAATTGGTGACCAGAGAGTGACGGATTTTAATGGCGTAATATTAGATCCCGATTATTCTAAGAAAATAATTGGGGCTCTAGCTGATTTTATTATCAATGAAAATTTAAACATTGAGTTATCCCCGCTTACCGAGGAGAGTGAACTAATAAAGTTTCTTCCCGATATGCTTAAGATAAAAATGGTAGAAAGAGCAGAAACCTTTCCGGTATTGAAACTTCCTTCTTCCTGGGAAAAATATCTTACTTCTCTTTCCTCTAAGAACAGACATGAGCTTAGAAGAAAACTTGGAAAAGCAGAAGGAGCTGGGATTAAAAAATTAGGGGCTTGCGATATTGACAAATTGTTTGAATTGATGGAATATTCGAGTGGGGAGAAGAAAAACTTTTTGGATAAAGAAATGAAAGATTTTTTTAAGGCACTTGCCTTATATTTGGAGGGAATTGGGGCTTTAAGGTTGAGTGGGGTTTTTTATAAGGAAGCGATTATCGGAGCACTTTTTTGTTTTCAGATGGGGAATATGGTATATGCCTTCAATACCGGGTATGATCCGGATTTTTACAAGTTATCGCCAGGATTTATTTCCTTTGCAATGGATATAAAGTCGGCAATTGATGATGGCTTCACTTATTATAACTTTCTTCGTGGAGAGGAAAGGTTTAAATTCGATCTGGGGGCGAAGAGGTTTTATACATGGAAAATAAAAAGATGAAAGTCTGTGTAATTTCTTATCATGCTTCTCCTGCCACATCCGTTGGGGCGGGTTCTTCGGGAGGTATGAGTGTTTATCTTTCCAACCTTTGCAAAAGAATAAGTCGTGATGTAGAGGTTGATATTTTTTGCAGGGGCATAAAAAAAGAGAAGAGGGTAGAGAACTGTAACTTAGTATATCTAAATAATATTAGCATGGCGGAATTTACAGAAGAAATTATGCGTTTTCATGCGAAAAAGAGATACAACATTTTACATTCTCATTACTGGCTTTCGGGGGTCATTGCGAATAAAATAAAAAGCGTTTTTCCTTCTTTGCCCTGGGTTCATAGTTTTCATACTATTGAAGCTCTTAAAAAAGTTACCGGAGATAAGCTTAGAATCGAGAAAGAAAGGGAAATAATGCGTTTATGCGATTTTATAATTTCTCCGACTTTAAAGGAAAAAGAATGGATTAAAAAGTTATGTCCAAAAGCTTCTGTTGGGGTAATTCCTCATGGTGTTTGTTCTCATAATTTCCCTTTTAGAAAAGATGGAAGTAGAAATATGCTTTTTGTCGGCAGGGTCGATCCGGTTAAGGGAATAGAGCTGCTTATTGAATCATTAAGATTTATAAAGGGTAATTTTACACTAAATATTGCTGGAGGTCCCTCAAAAGATATTTCCTATTATGAGGATGTAAAATTTATGGCTTCGAGATATCCTGTCCGATTTCTTGGTAAGGTTCCCCATAAAGAATTGTACAAGCTTTATCAGGATTCTTGTATGCTTGTACTTCCTTCATATTACGAGTCTTTTGGATTGGTAACGCTTGAGGCAATGTCCTGCGGCAGGCCTGTTATTGGATTTTCCGATACTTATCTCTCTGAAGTTGTGGGTAAGAAAGCAGGTGTTTTTACGAACAGAAATACCAGAGGATTGGCTGGTGCCATTAATTTTTTACTTAATAATACTTCTAAAAGATATGATTTTGGTAAAGGAGCCAGGAAGAGAGCTTCTGCGTATAGTTGGAAAGAAACTTCAAGGAGGTATATTGAAATCTACGGGAAAATTATCAAGGAGTACGCTTGTAATAATGGCGCATCCTGATGACGCGGAACTTGCCTGCGGTGGTAGTGTTGCGAAATGGGTTGGTGAGGGAGATGTTTATTATGTTATTGCTTCTGACGGAGGGAAAGGTAGTTGGGATGAAAATGAAGCACCCTATACGGTATCCTGCAGAAGGGAAGATGAGCAAAAAAAAGCGGCTGAATATCTTGGGGTTAAAAAAGTTATTTTCTTGCAGCATTCCGATGGAGAGCTTGAAAATATAAGTACTCTCAGGGTTGAGTTTGCTGCTCTTATTAGAAAATTAAAACCTTATAGAATCGTGGCAAATGATCCCTGGACGAAGATGTTTCATCCCGATCATAGAGCGACTGCCTTTGCGGTTATCGGAGGTATTATGATTGCCAGGGATTGGCATTTTTATCCGTTTTTGAGGGAAATAGGACTACAACCTGCGAGACCCGAAAAATTACTTCTTGCTCCGACTGATAAACCCAATTTCACAGTCGATATAACCGGTACAATGGATAAAAAGATCAAGGCTATTAGTTTCCATGAAAGTCAGGTTGCTGTCCACGAAGGATGGGAAGAAGATATTAAAAAATGGTCCAGAGAGATGGCGAAAGACTCCGATTTTGAATATGGAGAGACTTTTTATGATATGCGTCTTTAATAATTATTGCTTTTCTTCGATTTCTTTTAACAGCTTTTCAGCGTCTTTCTTATCATATAATTCAAAATGTCTTGTATCTCGTGATGTTTCAAGTGATAATAATTTGTTGAGAATTTCTTTTGCTTTTTCCGATTCTCCTGTATCTCTATAAGTTTTAGCAAGGCGTATATATGACGGGGTGTGAAGAGAATCTTTTTCTATAGCTATTTTAAACTCTTCGATTGCTTTTTTCTTATCCCCTCCAAAGAGTCCCGGAAGAGATTTATAGATTTCTCCGAGAAGCATATGAGCCCCGGCGTGTTCGGGATCAAGTTCGATAACTTTTTGTGCTTCTTTTTTTAGATCATCTACCATAAAGAGAGAATTTAAAACACCGTTGATTTTTCCTACCCCGCCTTTGTTTAACGCGAACCAGAAATGCGCTTCGGGGTTATCCGGGTTTTTTTCGATGGCAAATTTTGCCAGTTTTTCTCCTTTTTCGTACCATTCTTTCTTTCGATTTTTATCTTTTAGGAGGGAACCCCTCTCAAAACAAAGATGCGATTTTTTCCAGAAAATCTCATCCATCATAACTTTTGAATTAAGCAAAAGAGAATCAAGTATTCCTTCAGCTTCATTGAATAGAACAGTATCTTTGTAACTTTCGAAATATAAGGAGTCGGATTTGATGAGTTGTTTCTTTACGTAAGTTGTATCTGATATTAAAGATAGCAAAATTAATATTAACATTAAATTTTCTCCCTTTTCTTATTTTGAATTTAATGATTTATAGGCTTTTTGGCAATGTTTATTTCTAATCTTTTTTAATGGCTGAATTCATTAATCCAGGCAAACTCCGTGAAAGGTTTTCTGGGTGGTCTTTGTTTTTCGGTTTCTGCTTGATTTTCATTTAATTCGCTTTTTATTTCGTTCGAATGAGTTCCGACGATTATCAGGGTAATGAGTCTCATTTCTGGCGGTGTATTAAGTATTTCCTTTGCCCTGTCCTCATCGAATCCGGCAATCGGATGAGCCACAAGTCCCAGCTCCGTGGCTCTTAATACCAGCATTCCCACTGCCATCCCTGTATCGAAAAGAAAGTATTCTCTTTCTTTTACTACGCAATCAAGTTCTTCTTTGCTGAATACTGCTATCATCATTGAGGCATTATAAGCCCATTCGTTGCCTTTGGAAAGTGCATCCCGCATTTCTATAAGTTTATTATTATCATAAACAAAAACGAAGTTCCACGGTTGTTTATTAAAACATGAACATGAAAGAGATGCGCTTTCTGCAAGGTCTTTTATTAAATCTTCATTAATTTTGGCGGGATTAAGCGAACGATATGCCCTTCTTTTTTTTATTGCTTCTTTTACATCCATTTTATCTCCCTTTTATTTAATTCTCACACAAAGCCGCAAAGAACACAAAGTAAATTTTTTTAATTTTTTTTCTATTATAACCCTCTGTGTCTCTGTGTGATCTATTGTTTTTTTTGTACTACTAAACTTGCAGTCTTATCCCCGTGTTTATTGCAAATGGCTTTTACCTTTATGACATCACCCTTTTTGGCTTCAAATATGAAGTAACCCGCCTTCTGTGTTTTCTTTGTTATTTGGTGGTTAAAGTCTTGAACTATCTTTAAATCGTCGTTCAGATAAACTTCTATTTTTTTGATGTAGTGATTTCCGGGTAAAAGTACGGGATGGTGAATTTCTACTTTCAATATTTTATCATCATTGTTGAAATCCATATCGATTTTCGTTGGAGCATGAGAGTAGGTTTTTAAAGAAAAGACAAGCATCGATAATAAAACAACTATAAACATCCTATTTTTTTTCATTTTTCCTCCTTGGTTTTTTATAAGTGAAAGTATATAACAAGAGATGCATGTAGTGTTGCAAGTATTATAGTTATTATTGCAATTGTCTTATGTACCTTAAGTTTCCATCTTTTTAGTCCTGAAATTATGCCCAGGATTAAAGAGAAATAAGTCAGGATTCCTAAAGGTATTATGAGATTGGCTAATATATTAATCATTTTGAAAGAACCTCTATAATTTCTTTTACATCGGGAAGTTTCGAAATAGGGTATTTTTTTACAAAAGCGACCTTCCCCTGTTCATTTATTATGATGTTGACTCTGAAAGAGAACCCCTGAGATTTACTGAAAATTCCATATTTCTTGGCGACTTCACCATGCCCCCAGAAGTCGGATAGCAGTTTTGTGCTTTTTATATTCAAACTTTTTGCCCAGGCTGCTTTGGAAGGAACGTGGTCGACATTTATTCCCAATGCTACGGTGTTGAGTTTTTTGAATTTTTCCTTATTCTTTTCGAGAGATTGCATTTGTTTTGCGCAAACATTGGTCCAGGCAAGAGGATGGAAGGAAAGAAGTACTTTTTTACCCTTTAAATCGGATAATTGTACGTCTTTTCCATTTTGGTCTTTCAGCTTGAAATTCGGAGCTTTTTCACCCTTTTTAATTATTCCCATCTTTAACCCTCCATTGTTTTGTTTTACCGCAGAGACACAGAGCGCGCAGAGCCACTCCCCGTCCCATGTTATATTTTTAAAAGCAACAAATTTTCTCAATCTTTCTTTATCTGTGTATATCCGTGGCTATTCCCTTTTTTTATTTTTGTGTTATTCGTTGTTTCTCTGAATTTTTTTAACATTCTTTATCCTAAAGCTACATCCAGTATCATCATAACTGTAAATCCAATCATGGCTCCCATCGTGGCTATATCTCCGTTTCCTCCGTGTTGGGATTCCGGGATAACTTCTTCGACTACGACAAATATCATGGCTCCGGCAGCAAAAGCCAAAAAGTAAGGGAGTAGACTTTGAGCGGATATTACGAAAATCGCTCCCATAACTCCGGCTACAGGTTCTACGATTCCGGATAATTGTCCAAAATTGAAACTTCTTAGTCGTGAGAGCCCTTCTTTTCGCAGGGGCATTGCTACTGCCATTCCTTCCGGGAAATTTTGGATTCCTATACCCAGAGCAAGAGCAATCGCGCCTCCAAGTGAAGCGGAAGGTAGTCCGCTAGCCGCGGCTCCAAAAGCAACACCTACTGCGAGACCTTCCGGAAAGTTATGTAACGTTATTGCCGTAACAAGCAATACTGAGCGCTGCCAGGATGTTTTTATCCCTTCGGCTTCGCTTCTCTCGTAACCTAAATGTAGATGTGGAAGGATTTTGTCTATTAACCTTAAGACTGCGCCACCCAGCAGGAATCCTACTGCCGGGGGGACCCACATTGGAATACTTTTCCCCTTGCTCATTTCAATCGCCGGGGCAAGAAGTGACCAGTAACTTGCCGCGATCATAACGCCTGCGGCAAAACCCAACATACAATCCAGCAGTTTTTTATTTACTTCTTTTGTAAAAAAAACACTTGCTGCTCCAAGCGCGGTCAAAAAGTAAGTAAAGCATGTTGCCAGGAGAGCCTGGAGTAACGGTGGTAAATCGGCTAAGAATGCCATTGGTTTTTATTTGTGTATTTATTCTTCTATTTTTTTAAAATCTTCTTTGCCTACACCGCAAACCGGACAGACCCAATCGCTGGGAATGTCTTGGAATGCTGTACCCGGGGTGACTCCATTTTCCGGGTCGCCCTTGGCAGGATCATATATGTAGCCGCAGAATGTGCATTCGTATTTATCCATGTTTCCTCCCTTTTTTTCCTTAGCCACTAAGTCACCAAGACACGAAGAAAAAGTTATTCTTTATTTTTTAATAATGATTTTTTGTGTCTTTGTGTCTCTGTGGCAGGATTCATTTTTTCTTCCTATATGTTGGGGCTGTTTCCGGTTCTTTGCCTTTTAGTTCCACATGGTAATAAGAGTATGTCATAGGGGCATCTTCTTGCAAAAGATCTCCTTCGGTGACTTTCCCAACAAATAATGTGTGACTTCCTACATCCATTGTATTTTCTACCTTACATTCAAGATAAGCTACTGCGGAGTCGGTTACTATTGGTGCGTCATTCTTACCTACTATGTAATCAAGATTTTCGAATTTGTCAATATCTCTTCCGCTTTTAAAACCGAAAGTTCCGATTAATTTCATTGTGCAGCATTCACCAAGGACAGAAACGTTAAAAATTTTGCTCTCCGAAACTAAGACATGCGTCAGGTTTTCTTTATTAAGGCAAACTGCAATTTTTGGAGGTTCGGCAGTTATCTGAAATACGACATTAGCAATTTGTCCGTTTAGTTTATCTTTACTTTTTGCAGATACTATATATACGCCGTAATTTAATGTATATAAGGCTTTTTCGTTAAGCATCTCTCTGTAGTTTTTATCTGCAATTTTTGCAGGTTCCCAAATAACATACACATTTTTCTTCAATTAGATGTCCGTCTATCTCTTCTTTCTCTTCGACTATTAATTTCTTCTTTTCGAGGTCATAGAGATTACCACATTTTTTACACATAAAATGGGGATGAACGTATGATTTTATATCATACCTGGCTTCACCTTCTTTAATTCTTATTAGTTTTAGTATACCTTTATCCACGAAAAGCTTGACGGTGTTGTATACAGTTGTTTTTGAAAGGGTAGGTATTTCTCTGGATATTTTTTTGTAAATATCTTTTGCGGTGGGATGACTTTTATTGCCCATGAGGCATTTAAATATTTTAATTCGCTGTATTGAAGGATTTATACCTTTTTCTTTCAAAAGTTTCTTTATTTCTTCCATGGTTTTAGTAGGATAAGAAGAATTCCAAATTTGTCAATGGTTCAAAATTGGAATGATTGTAAATTGGAAAAATATTGCCACAAAGACACTAAGGCACAAAGAAAAATTGGACGCAGATAAACGCAGATTAAAAAGGATTTTTTTTGTTTTTAACTAAATCCCAAATCCCAAATCCTATATCCTAAGCTTTAGTCTAGGTGGGGTTTGCAGAGGATTTCTTTTATTCTAAGGTCGAAGAAACTCTGGGTGTTAGCTCCCTTTAAAACTAAAGCTGTATCTGCACCTCTTCCCGTTCCCGAAATCGAAACAATATCTTTTTCCGTGTTTATAAGTCCGGCGTCCGCCGCCATAAGTGTAATTTCGCACCCTACTTTTGTCCCTTCTCCGAAAACGCGAAGTGTGCCGGCAATTATATCGTCAAGCTGATAAGTTTTCATTTTTTTTCTGACTGCTCTACCTATTCCGCCGAATGAATGAAGGCAGGTTAGTACGGTGGCGCCCATATCTTCAAGTTTTTTTCTGTTTTCCTCCGGCATTTCCTGTTCATTCGGGATGTTGAATCCCGTAGAGTGAGTTACGATTATGGGGTTATAACCCGTGAAAATTCTCATTGCTTCAAGTGCGGTATATCCTCCGGTCGAAGCAATGACTATCTGCTCAATTTTCAGTTCCTGTACTCGTTTTAAAGCAATTTTAAGAGTTCTCTCTGTATTTATTTTTCCCGGTTCTTCGAAATAAACGGTCTGCGTGGAAATTTCTGCCATATTGCCTCCTTAATTTTATATAATACTAAAAAAACTAAATTTCGCAAATATTTTTACCACGAAACAAACGAAAAAACACTAAACCCAACCACACCCCAAACAGAAACCACAAGATTTCACAGATTAACACAAGATTTTTTATTTGTAAGCTAACAATTAAAAGCAAAATGCTAAAAGCTTAGTTCAACAACTGCGGTTCCGTTGATTTTTCCTTGTGCAACTTTTATAAGAACTTCAGGGATATCGTCGAATTTGTATAGTTCTATTCGTGATTTTAGTTTAAGTTCATCGGCGATTTTTAAAAATTCTTTTCCGTCTTTGCGGGTTATGTTCGCGACCGATTTAATACTTCGTTCCATCCAGAGAAGGTTCGTATAATTTTTTATTTCTATAGGAGACATGTAAATGGGGGAGAGAATAAGTCTTCCTCCGGGTGAAAGCAGCGATAAAACAGATGAAACAAGTTCCCCTGCGGGAGGATATAATATCGCGGCGTCAAGCTTTACGGGAAATTTATCGGTGTAGCTGCCGACCCAATCGGCGTTTAATTCCTTTGCTGAGGTTTGGTTGTGTTCGCTCCTTGTTACCACGAAACAATCGATACCTTTTGCTTTTGCGATTTGAAGCACGGTCGATGCGGTCGGTCCGAAGCCAAATAAACCTAATTTCTCTCCTTTTTTAACATCAGCAAGGCGGTATCCTCTGTATCCGGTTATTCCCGCGCACATAAAAGGCACCTGTTCGTCAAAGGAATGATTTTCTCCAAGATGATACGCGAAGTTTTGGTCGATAATGATATATTCGGCGTAACCTCCGTCAACGTCCCAACCTGTGAATTTTGCGTCCTTACACAAATTCTCTTTTCCTGAAGTGCAGAATTTACAAGTCCCACAGGAGCTATAAAGCCATGCCGCGCCTGCTCTGTCTCCTGTTTTAAAAGAAGTTACCCCGTCCCCGGTTTTGTCAACAATCCCAACAATTTGATGTCCGGGTATTACGGGATTTTTACGCATCGGTAAATCCCCTTCTATTACGTGTAAATCGGTTCTGCAAATTCCTGCTGCCTTAATCTTTATTCTTATTTTATTTTTTGGGACTTCGGTAATTGGAATATCTTTTTTTATAAGAGGTTTTGTTTCGACTTTTCCCTGTTTTTCAAGAACCCAGGATTTCATTTATTTATTAGCCACTGATTTGCACTGATAAGCACGGATACCCTTCCCATCCCTTATTTTTTTTATTGTTGTTAAATTGAAATTTTTTTTTAAATCTGTGTTCATCCGTGTTAATCCGTGGCGATTTCCTCTTTTTTATTTTAGCGGTTTTTCCGGCTAGATTATTTGTATATTTTCTATTAGATTATCGCCTTCTTTTCTATATTTTTTTATTGCTTCTGGTATAGAGTTTAGAATATCGGTAGCTGTGATGCCGTCTTCTCCTTTTCCCCGGGCTGCAACGTCTCCGGCAAGACCATGTATCAGGACTCCGGTTCTGACGGCGTTTTTAAACATATTCTTTTCGGTATCGGAAGGGACAACCTTGAACATACCGGGAATTATTCCGGTAAGGACATCACCCGAACCTGCGGTAGCCATCCCTGGATTTCCCGTAAGATTTATGAAAACATTTCCGTCGGGACATCCTATAAGCGAATTAGCTCCTTTGAAAACGATAAAACATCCGTATTCAACAGCTTTTTCCCTTGTAATTCGTACTCTATTTATTTTAGTCTCTTTTGTTTTTCCTCCGAATAATCTTATAAACTCTGCCGGGTGTGGAGTTAAAACTGTCAGATTTTTTCTTTTTTTAAGTATGTCTAAATTACCTTTTAATGCGGTTAGACCATCTCCGTCAATTAAGAGAGGTTTTTTTATTTTTGTTATTAGAGAACGAACCAAACCTTGAGTTTCTTTATCGAGTGATAATCCCGGACCCATTACAACGAAGTCTACATTTTTTGAGAAATCAATTAATTCTTTGAGGTTGTTTTTTGAAATCGAGCCGGTTTTTGTTTCCTTTTGCGGAAGATATACCAGTTCCTTACCTTTTTTTCCGATAAAAGAGGAAATAGACTCAGGTGCCGCAAGATAAGAAAGACCTCCTCCCGCCTTAAGAAAAGACATCGCGGAAAAATATGGGGCTCCGAGATATTTCTTTGCGCCCGATATAAATAAACATTTACCGAAAGTCCCTTTATGTGTGTCTTTACCTCTTTTCTCGAGAGGTATGGGATAGTTTATTGCGGTTTTTATAGAGTTATCGTTGTAAAGCGGAGGCGGAAAAGAAATATGAGACGGGAAAAGTTTTTTCCAGTGTTCATATCCGGGGTAGTTAAGATTTCCTATTTTTGGAAGCCCAAAAGTTACCGTTAGCTCGCTTTTTACGGCAACTCCCATAATTTCTCCGGTATCCCCGTTAATGCCGGAAGGTATATCGACACTTACGATTCTTTTACCGGATTTATTTACGAGCTCGATTGTTTTTTTATAAATACCTTTAACTTCTCCTGAAAGACCCGTTCCAAGCATCGCGTCGATGACTACATCCGTTTCCCCAAGAGCTTTTTTTATTTCTTTTTGAGTTGGCTTTTTCTTGATAGAAATGCCAATATTTTTTAATATTTGAAAATTCTTTTTCGTTATTCCTTTTATTTTTTTTTCGTCCGTTAGAAGGAAAAATTTAACTTCCTTGTTGTTTGAATAGAGCTTTCTTGCTGTAACCATTCCATCGCCGCCATTATTGCCGCTTCCCGCGAGAACCAAGAATTTCTTTCCTTTAATCCCGATTTCTTTTTCGATTACGTAGAAAACCGCGTTGCCCGCGTTTTCCATTAGAAGTATTTCGTCAATGCCGTATTTTTTTACAGCGGTCCGGTCGAGTTTTCTCATTTCGGAAACAAAAGTGACTTTCATTATTCCTCCTGTATCTTAAGTTATTTTATAGATTTAGGAGGTATATGTCAAGACTTATTAGATAATTAATCCAAAGTCCAACGTCAACTCAGGTACTATGTGTTAGATTTTAGGTCTTAGGAAAAAATACTTCCTAACTTTCCAACTAACTAAAATTCAACCCAATGAACTCAACAAACTCAATGAACCGATTCACTGATCTGAGGGATCTATGGAATTCAAAAAACAAGGCGTGACCCCGTTAGTATAGAAATACCAATTTCTTAACATCGCGGAATCCACCTGCTTCTATTCTGAGGAAGTAGATACCACAAGCCAAGCGCTTATTGTAATTATTTGTTCCCGGCCACCTCACACTGTAAGTACCCCGGGATTGTTTACCATTAACAAACGTCGCCACTTCTCTTCCCAGAAGGTCAAATACGCCGAGTTTAACCTCTACTTCTCTGGGTAATTGATATTTGATTTCAGTTCCAGTCCCGCTGCCGAGGAGATTAGGAGTGGCTAAGTATAGGGCAAATTTCAGTTCATCATCCGATAGAGGTACCGACGTTACACCACCGGTTTTCCCCAATGCCCACATAATGAGAGCCGGACTGGCATCACTTCTTTTAGTAAAACCAGTGTTGTAAGCTCTAAATTTTGCTTGTAACCTCAAGGTATCATATGTTGTTGTATTTAACCCGGAAAGGTCCACGTTACAGAAAAAGGTATCCATCTCGAAAAAGTAATTGAAATTGCCCGGTAAATCACCATCAGGGACAGGATTCCAGCTACCGCCGCTTCGATATTGGACCTGTAATCCAATGGAATCATAAGCAGAGGATTTCGTCCATTTTGCACCATCCCAGTCGCTCCTATTTGAATTTTCAGTGGTAAGGTCGTTATATGCAATAGGATGGGAGGTAAGGGTTCCTTCGTTTGTTTCAGATGGTTCCCAAACAGCTACAATGCCGGTTCCCCGGTTGAAAGCTGCATTCCAGGTGCAGACATAGGTTTTGTTGGTTTGCCCGGTTGATTCAATGTTACTTGCTGTTGCAAGGTCCGTCGAGTTTGGGTCTGGTCCGTTTGTGCGTACTGTCAGTGGAGATGTCCAGCTTGGAGTCAGTCCACCTGTTCCCTGACAAGCACTGAATATGGCAACCGAACCGTTAAGCGAGCTAACATTTTCTACCGAAATCGTAGTTCCGCCTGTTACGGCTTCTTCAACTTCAAAATCGTAGGGTGCTGATTGATTGACACCGTAATAGACATGAACGTGGGTGGCCCATCCGGCATCTCCTCCGGTACATGTAACGGTTACAGTGCCATTGGATGACCCAAGCGCTTCTTCAAGAATGTACCAAAGCTCCTGATGGTTTCCAAGACTATCCGGATTATCCGCTTCACCTGCTTTGGTACAGTTCTTGCCATCGACCGTAACGTTCGTCAGGCTTGTCCCGGTGCTCTCGTCAACAGCGATAACTACAACAAGCCGGTCATTACCGGCACTGCCAATGTCAATGCTGTGGCTTAGTCCTGTCGAACCACTTGCCCGTTGAAATTCTATTTCTACAGTTGAGGAGAGTACAACCGAATCACCCTGAACCGTTACATTATACTTGATGCACTGATCAAATTGATCTTTTGCAACCTGGTACCAGTATGGAAAGTCTTCTCCGAGATCCATATCCATGGTGAAGGAACGGGTCTCACTCCAGTCAGACCATACGTTTGAACCACCTGGATCCCTCGCCCGTGCTTTCCAGTAGAAGAGAGTTTCCGCTTCAGCAGCAGTGCCAAGTAAAATGGTTTCGATAATAGTGTCACCTGACGGATAGGTTCCCGTAGTCTCAGAAGATGCACTCGAAAATCCATAATCCGTATCCCACTGGATTTCGTACTGGATGTCATCGCTTTGGGGATCAGTAGATGCAACGGATAAGGTGCAAACATAGGGTGGAGGATAGGCATTGAATATCGCATTATCGAATATTCGGATAGGGGTTGGTGTGGTTTCAGATGGTTCCCAAACAGCTACAATGCCGGTTCCCCGGTTGAAAGCTGCATTCCAGGTGCAGACATAGGTTTTGTTGGTTTGCCCGGTTGATTCAATGTTACTTGCTGTTGCAAGGTCCGTCG
>Ga0307439_1000333_pt1 | contig 33702 bp, 27 predicted proteins | sample SalMarWE160490MG_FD_202142 | JGI IMG/M metagenome (GOLD analysis project Ga0307439, IMG submission 202142) | Salt marsh sediment microbial communities from the Plum Island Ecosystem LTER, Massachusetts, United States - WE1604-90 | ecosystem: Environmental > Aquatic > Marine > Intertidal zone >... | reverse complement strand
CGGACGCCATTCAGTTCAACGTGGCCCTCGCCGCCGGCGGCTTCCCCATCAGCCTAGACCCGTCGGCCTACACCAACACTGTCGTCATCAACTACATCGACGCGCAGAACCGCGTGGCCAACACGGGCTACACCGTCAACTGGATCCTGGACGACGGCGAGGACCTCCTGGAGGTCGGCGAGCTGGCGGAGATCACCGTCAATCCCCCCGCTGGCAGCACCCTCGTTCCGAACGAGATCTTCACCCTGGAAGTCGTCCCTCCCTCCGGCGGCACCAACCTTATCAACCGCACCATGCCCCCGGAGATCGACGATGTGATGGACCTGCACTAGACCTCTCCGGCCGCGCCCTGGGGCTGATCCCCCAGGGCATCAGCGAAAGGGAAGAAGTTGGCTCAAGTGGAAGTCAACGCCAAAGTCAAAGAGCTTGAGGACGAAGTCAAGGTCCTGAAGGCGGAGATCCGTAACGTCCTGCTGGACATCCGAGAGGCCATCCTAGAGAACACCAACCCCTTGGGAGAGAGCCAGGAGCCTGCCTACCTGCGCATGGACCTGAACACCACCGCACGGGCGATGGCTTCTGAGGAGGCCGCCCGGGCCGCACGCGAGGCGATGGAGCAGGCGAGGGGCGAACAGCCCACGGAGAGCGAGGCCGAAGAGCCCGAAGAGCCTGAGGCCGATGTCCCCGCCGAACCGCCTCCTGAGGAGGACGAGGTTGAGGAGGAGGCAACGGCCGAAGAGCCTGAGGCTGACTTGCCTCGCGAGGACGAGCCGCCGGAGGAGCCGATGGGCGAAGAGCAGCCCACGGACAGCGAAACGGAAGAGCCTGAGGCCAGCGGCGACGGTAGTCTGCCCCCCAAGGGCGAAGGGCGCCCGTATACCCCCCCTAAGCCCACCCAGATACCGTCCGCCGCGTACCTCGCTTCCCTGCTGCCCACAGGCGCCAACGGCGGCCTCGCCGCTTGGGTAACCGAGGCCATGGCTACCATCGGGCCCCAGGAGCTGACGCGGGTGATCGCCATACACCGTCTCTGGGGTTCGCTGCCCCCCAACATCAGCTACGCGCTGGCCCACCTGCAGCGGCTCATTCGCTCGTCCGAGGAAGCGGACCCGCCCTGGCTCAAGACCATGCGAGACCTGGAAAGACTGGCCTCCTGCTAAGGATCGGCACCCCGGCGGGGCCACACTGGAGGTAGATCGTGGATAAGGTCATCACCTCCATGCTGCTGATCATCGCGGCGATCGTGGCCACGGTGGTGGTGATTAATGCTGTCCTCCCCAGCATCCAGCGCACCAGCAGCGACATCGCCGCCGCCAGCGACGTCGTCGGCGGCCGACTACGCAGCGACGTCAGGATCGTCGAGACCGCAGGGGTCGTGGGGGAGGACTTCGTCCAGATATGGGCCAAGAACGTGGGTGCTTCCAACATCCCCTCCCTGGAGAAGATCGACGTCTTCTTCGGCGAGACCACCGACTTCGAACGCATCGGCTACGACGAGGAGGACACCTGTCCCAACCCCTCGCCGCCACCCCGCAGCGAGAACTGCTGGCAGTACGTCCTAGAGAACGACACCAAGTGGGCCCCCTCCGCCACCCTTCGCATAACCGTCTATCTGACCTATGACCTTGAGACGGGGAAGGACTACGTGAGCACTATCGTCCTCCCCAACGGCCTTATCGCCAGCAAGGTATTCACACTGTAGGTGAAGCTATGGAGCACGCCATTCCGGCCCTAGTCATCGCCGCCCTCATCGTGGTCTGCGGGGTCACCCTGGCGGGCGTCACCAACAGCTCCATCGACAACGTGGGCCAGTCCTGGCGAGATATGGAGGCCCTCTCCGAGGAGCGCCTGGGCACCGACCTGACAGTGGTGTCCACGGACGTGACCGGCGGCGGCGCCGACGTGACCGTCGTTCTCAGGAACGAGGGGCGCACCGCTATCCAGCAGCCATCCCTCATGGACCTGATCATCAACTACGACGGCACCGACGATGAGCGCCACGTGCTCTGGCTGCCCCACACCGACAACAACCCCCCTGGGGACAACCGCTGGACCGTGGACAGCATCGCCGGAGACTACCGCAACCCCGGCATCTTTGACGGCGGCGAGGAGATGACGATCAAGATCCACCTCAGTCCCGCCATCAAAGACGGCCCCAACCGGTGGTTGGTACTCGCCACGGAGGCGGGCATCGCCTACAGCATCTACTTCTGAGGAACTACAGATATGGAATCACAAGAGGACGCCGTGAAGACACTGCAACAGGAGCTGCAAGAGGAGGAGCCGCCCGCCCCGATCGAAGAGCCGGAAGAGGAGCAGGAGGAGCGACAGCGGCTCATCACCCTGGGGGTGATGGACATCGATAAGCGGCTCGGGGGCGGCCTGCCCGCGGACAGCCTCACCCTCGTGGAGGGAGACCCTGACGCCGGCAAGAGCGTCGTCGTCCAGCAGCTCATCTTCGGCGCCCTCAAGGAGGGGTTCAAAACGTCCCTCTTCCTGTCCGAGTCCAACTCCCGCGGATTCCTGGACCAGATGGACAGCCTCGGCATGTCCTCCACCGACTACTATCTCATAGGCCGGCTGTCCGTCTACCAGAAGAACCTGCGCGTAGAGCAGGGAAAAGCGGACAGGATTCTGCAGAAGCTGCTTCGCCACATCGAGGACTCTGACAAGCGCGACCTCTTCATCATGGACTCCATCACGCCTCTCCTCTTCCAGTTCGATGAGCGGTACGTCCTCTCCTTCCTGGCCAACTGCAGAGACCTGGCCGAGCTAGGCCGCACCATCATCGTCACCCTCCACTCCTACGCCATCAGCGAGGCCCTTCGCTTCAGGGCCGACTCCATCGTGGACGCCCACCTCCGCCTGCGCATAGAGGACCTGGGGCAACGGCTGGTGCGCACCCTCGAGGTGAGCAAGATACGGGGAGCGGCCAAAACGGCGGATAACTCTGTCAGCTTCACCGTGCAGCCAGGGATGGGCCTGAAGAGCGTCCCTATCTCCAAGACCAGAGCCTGATGCCGCGCCATGCCCTATGTCCGCATCCCCTTTCCGGAGACCGAGCAGGCCCAGGAGGCCCACAGCGAGAGCAGTTGCCCCGTCTGCTCTGCCATATCGCCCGCGCTCAAAGAACAGGCCCAGGAGCACGCCCACCTCTTCCGCTACCTGCACATGGTCCCCGTCGAGGAGTTCGGCGTCCCCCAGTACCAGGAAAAGCTTGACCGCAAGATGGGGGACATAGAGCAGCCCAACATCATCTACCCCGTGGGCGACGCCACCTTCGCCCACATCTACCCCGACCCCGAGGACGCCCGCAACTACTACATCCCCGTGGAGCCCATTATCGGCCACGATTATGGACCCCTGTTCGAGATGGTGGAGGACCGCCTGGTGGATGTGGTGCACAAGCTCCCCCAGCCGACCTCTCCAGAGGAGCAGAAAGAGGTCCTGCTGGAGGCGCTGGGCCAGATCGCCACCATGGGGCCCGGCAATCGCAATGGTGCTTCCGCCAACGGGGCCAAAGCCAAGTCCGGCGGCCGCGCCATGCCCAAGTTCCTGGGCAACCACAAGATCAAGCTCACGGAGCAGGAGTTTGTGGCCATCCGCTACCTTCTCCTGCGGGACAAGGTGTACATGGGGATCCTGCAGCCCCTCATCCTAGACCCCAACATCGAGGACATAAGCTGCAGCGGCCTGGGCCCCATTTACCTCGAGCACAAGATCCTCAAAGCCCTAAAGGCCGCCATCATCTTCGATGAGGACGACGACCTGGACAACTTCCTCCGCCGCATCTCGGAGCGGATCAACAAGCCCGTCACCTATCGCAGGCCCATCGTAGATGCCACCCTCCCGGACGGCTCCCGTGTCAACATCGTCTTCGGCACCGAGGTCTCCAAGCGAGGCTCCAACTTCACCATCCGTAAGTTCGCCACCACTCCCCTCAGCGTTCTGGACATCGCCGAGGGCGGCGGCCTCAACTACCGCATGATCGCCTACCTCTCCATCGTCATCGAGGAGGGGATGAACCTCTTCGTCGCCGGGGAGACCGCCTCCGGAAAGACCACCCTCCTCAACGCCATCACCAACTTCTTCTCCCCGGACGCCAAGATCGTCACCATCGAGGACACCCCAGAGCTCCAGATCCCCCATCCCAACTGGATCCGCGAGGTCATCCGGGGCACCGCCGAGGAGGGGGCCGCCGTCACCATGTTCGACCTGCTCAAGGCCGCCCTGCGACAGCGGCCCAACGCCATCCTGGTGGGCGAGATCCGCGGTGAGGAGGGGAACATCGCCTTCCAGGCCATGCAGACCGGCCACACCGTCATGGCCACCTTCCACGCTGCCTCCGTCGAGAAGCTCATCCAGAGGATCACCGGCAACCCCATCAACGTCCCCAAGACCTACATGGACAACCTCAACGTAGTCGTCATCATCAGCGCCGTTAAGCTGGCCAACGGCAAGACCGCCCGCCGTATCCTCTCCGTCAGCGAGCTCTTCGGCTACGACCCGGTCACCGACTCCTTCGCCTTCGCCGAGGTCTTCCACTGGAACCCAGAGACCGACACCTACGAGTTCACCGGCTACATGAACAGCTACCTTCTGGAGAACAAGATCGCCGTCAAACGGGGCATACCAGCCAACAAACGCCGCGTCATGTACCAGGAGGTGGATCGGCGGGCCAAGGTGCTGGAAAAGCTCCACAGCTCCGGAGTTAAGAACTTTTATGAGCTTTATCAAGTTCTGGCAAAGGCTAAGAGGCAAGGCCTCTTCTAAAGAGGACGGCCCTCCCGGCAGGGACCCGGCTCTCGCTCACATCAAGAGCGGTTGGCTGTTCGACCCCGACGCCAACCAGTACGACCTGCTCACCGTCCTCACCTACCTGTCCTGCATCGCCAGCGCCAATGTCAGCCGCGAGCAGCTCTTCGACGCCGCCGCCAAGCTCAACTACGGCCCCTCCCCCTACTTTGCCCAGGTTTCCAACCTGGTTAGCAGCCTCGGCCACGACTTCACCACCGCCTGCCAGGTGGTCTCCGAGAGCGCCGAGGACGAGGTGATGCGCCAGTTCCTCCTCCGCTTCGGCAACTCCCTCGCCTCCGGCGAGCCAGAGGCCGTCTTCCTGGAGCGCGAGACCCACGTCCAGATGGAGGACTACACCAACGCCTACGAGACGGATCTGGAGTCCCTGCGCAAGTGGACCGACGCCTTCGTCGCCCTCATGGTATCGGCAAATCTGGTGGTCATGGTCGCCCTCATCTCCAACATGATCTACGCCATGGGCTCCTTGTTCATTCTCCTAGTGGAGCTGGTGGCCATCGCCACCGCCGCGCTGGGCGCCTGGCTCATCTACCGCATCGCCCCCTTCGACCCAGTGATCCACAAGCTAAGGGACAAGTCGCCAGAGCAGAAGCTCATGTCCCTCCTAGCCCGCATCCTCTTCCCAGCCGCCCTCCTCATGGGCCTTGTCGCCTACCTCGCCTTCCAGAGCTTAGGCCTGGCCCTTATCGTCGCCGGGCTCCTGATCCTGCCCGTAGGCATCGTCACCCACCTGCTCGAGCGCAAGGTGGACGACCGCGACCGGGACATCGCCGACTTCCTCCGCTCCCTGGGTGGTGTCACCGCCGCCCGCGGCAGCACCGTCATCGAGAGCCTCGGTCACATAGACCGCCGGGCCATCGGCTCCCTAGAGCCGGAGTTGAAGCGGCTGCTCGCCCGCGTCGCCATCGGCGTAGAGACCAGCCGCGCCTGGCTCCGCTTCATGGCCGAGACCGGCAGCGAGTTGGTCTACCGAGTGGTGCGCTCCTTCTGGGACGCCGTCAACCTGGGCGGCGACCCGGAGAAGGCGGGCCGCTTCTCGGCGGATATGGCCCTCAGGGTCTCCCTCCTCCGCGCCAAGCGGAAGCTTGTCGCCTCCACCTTCAACTACGTGATAGTCCCCATGCACATCGCCCTGGCCGGCACCCTCGTGTTCATGACCGAGATCGTCTCCGCCTTCAACACCAAGCTCGTCGAGGCCCAGGCCATCGCCGGCAGCGAGCAGACCACGTCCCTTAGCCCGGAGGAGATCGGCATCCCCGGCGCCCTCGCCTTCCAGGAGTTCGACACGACCTTCATCACGTTCATGGTCATGACCGTCGTCCTAGCGCTGACGGTGATAAACGCCTTCGCCCCCAGAGCAGCGGCCGGAGGACACAGCTTCAAGATGGCACTGTTCGGCGGCCTCACTCTGTGCACCACCGGCGCCGTCCTCCTCCTGGTGCCGCCCATGGCCAGCAGCATGTTCTCAGATACCCTCACCCAGCCCATGAGTTAACGGGAGGTTCCACCCATGAAACTCTTTCGTATCAGACGCAAGCCGAAGAGCGGCCAAGAGGAAAGGGAACTGGTCTTGGACACGGACGCCGAGGCGCAGGCCCCCGACCAGGACAGAGCCGACGCGGAGGTGGAGCTCGAAGCCCCGGCTGATGCCCCCACCCCAGACGCCGAGCCGGAGGCCGAAGCCCCCGCGCCCGAGGGCGACCTCATGACCCAGATAGGCGCCGAGGCGGACAGCGAGATCGAGGCCGAAGAGAAGGCATCCGAGGAGGACGACCCCCTCGACCCCGACCTCGTCGACATCTTCCGCGAAGCCAAGAATGAGGTCGAGGAGAGCACCCTGGCCTCAGAGCTGAAGGACATCGCCACCCAGGACCTCCTGAGCGACCTGGTGAGTGTCAGCCGGAGCCTCAGCAGAACGCTGCGAGCCCGCGCCGAGTCCGGCCAAGACAGGAAGTAGCACCCGTGAAGCTCTTTCGCCTGAGCCGCAAGCCGGGCACCGGCGAAGAGGAGAGGCAGCTCGTCATGGACCTGGACGCCGCGCTGCAAGCCCCCGCCCACGACGGGACCGAGGCCGAGGAGAGCGCCCCGGCCTCAGAGCCAGCGGACATCCCCATCCAGGACCTCCTGAGCGACCTGGTGGGCGTCAGCCGCCGCCTGGGCGTAACGCCGCCGGTCCGCACCGAGCCCGACGGCGATCAGGCCCGCGATGCCAGCGCCGAGCCGGACGAAGACGACGAAGCCCCGGAGCCGGACGGCCCCCGGGATTCGGAGACAGAGCGACCGTCGCTGATTGGATACCGGCGCTACGCCCTACACGGCCTCCTCCTCAGCATGGCCTTGGCCGCCGCCATCGGCGGGCTCATGGGCTTCATGGGCACGGAGTGGCTCGCCCACACGGGACCGATCCAGGGCTCGCCCGCTCAGATCCAGGATGACCACTCAAGGCCCCCCATCGTCGTGGCCACCGTTTCCGGCGCCGCGGCGGGTCAAGAGGGCCAGGCAGAAACCGCGCCCGAGCCCACACCGGAGCCCCAGCCCGCCTACTTCCTGTACACCACCCAACCCGGGGATGCCGTCTTCGCCATCGCCGAGGCCTTCGCCATCAGCCCCGACTACATCCTCTGGAACAACCCAGACCTCATTTACGACCCGAACCTGGTGCTGATCGGTGAGGAGCTCCTGATCCCCAGCGTCGACGGCATCATCTACCGTGTCAAGCCGGGGGACACCCTCTCCGACATCGCCGCCCTCTACCAGATCGACGTCGAGACCATCCTGGCCTTCGCCCCCAATAGCCTCACCTCCGCCGATAACGCCATCGAGGGGATGGTTCTGATCCTGCCGGGGGCCGTGCCCCCATCCAGCAGCCACATCTGGCCCTGATACGACTCCCTCACCAGCTACTGCGGCGATCGCCGTGGCAGCAACCCCTACCACTTGGCCATTCGCTTGGGGCTGGCCTAGTTGTCTTGCTGGAAGAGCCAGGTGCTGAGATAGCGCTCGCCCGTATCGGGGAGAACCACTACGATCAGCTTTCCTTTGTTTTCGGGCCTTTTAGCCACCTCGATGGCTGCCCAGACCGCCGCCCCCGAGGATATGCCGGCCAGTATCCCTTCCTGCCTTGCTAACCGCCTGGCCATCTCTCCGGCGTCATCATTGCTGACCTCAATGATCTCATCGACCAGGTCCAACTTTAGCACTTCCGGCACGAAGCCAGCCCCGATGCCCTGGATCTTGTGGAGGCCTGCCTTGCCGCCGGAAAGGACTGGCGAGTCCGCTGGCTCAACAGCGATGGCCTTGAACTGTGGCTTCCTCTTCTTGATGACCTCGGCCACCCCGGTGATCGTTCCTCCCGTCCCCACCCCAGCTACCAGGATGTCTACCTGACCATCGGTATCACGCCATATCTCTTCGGCGGTCGTCTCACGGTGGGTCATGGGGTTAGCAGGATTCCTGAACTGCTGTGGCATGAAGGCACTGGGATGGCCGGCGACGATCTCCTCAGCTTTCCTAACGGCGCCTGCCATTCCCTCCGAACCAGGGGTGAGGACAAGCTCTGCCCCAAAAACAGCAAAAAGCTGCCTTCGCTCCATAGACATGGTGTCGGCCATGGTGAGGATAAGCCTGTAGCCCTTGGCGGCGCAGACGAAGGCCAGGGCTATGCCGGTGTTGCCGCTTGTCGGCTCGACGATCACTGCATCCTTGGTGATACGGCCATCCTTTTCAGCCGCCTCGATCATGGAGACGCCGATCCTGTCCTTAACGCTGCCGCAGGGATTGAAAGCCTCCAGCTTGGCCACCACCGTGGCCCCCAGTCCCTCGGCCACCTTGTTCAGCCGGGCGAGCGGGGTATTACCTATAAGCTCCGTGATATCATTGGCGATCTTCCCCATAGCTGAGCCTCTCCCCTCTCGGTTGTGGATGGGCGCGGCAACTCCCAGCGGTAGGGACGCCCACGCCCTACCTCCAAGGAGTATACCGCTTCCCTTTGCCTGACGCCCGATCCTCCTTTCGGTCTCCCAGAGGCCGCTCGTCCTAGTGCAGTCATCTCTACGGCCGATCCGACCGGTTCACCCCAAGAAGTACTCGGCGCCCCTAATCCAGCCAATTTAAGGCTTGACAAATTATCCCGCCGGGTGTAATCTAGAACGACGATTGGAAGCGATCCCAAAACACTGCGTGATGGGGTCGCCGGAGGCATCATATCCCGTCGGGTGAACCAGCGCTCGACTACCCGCCCCGGCGGGATGCATGTCCAGAAAGGAAGGAAGCGAAGGAGCGCCAGGTCGCACGGCAAGGCTGAAAGAGAGATACTTTCCCTGGCCGGCGAGCGTGGTGCCGTCAAGAAAAGAATAGCCAGTCACTAAGGCTGAATCCCCGTAAGGGGAACGGGGGAACCAACCTTTTGGGGTGAATCCTGCTGATAGGCAGGTAGGGCAGCGGCTCTTTCAGCCCGAACCCGTCAGCTAACCCCGTAGGCCACTGAAAGAGGCATAGTGCTAGTACCGAACGGGCCCGAGGCTATGCCTCGGGCCCTCTTTTCGCCCTTTTGGGGCCCTGCCGAATGTGACAGGCAGGATGCCATGTGCGCGGAAAGGGGAGAAAGCATGGTGACAGTCACTGACCAAGCTACGGTGGTGTTACGCGCCACCCTTGCCCAGGCACGCACCCAGCCTGGTCAGACACTTCGCCTGGTCTTGAGGCCAGGGGGTAGCTTCGGCCTCGGCCTGGACCAGAAGCGAAACGGCGACCAGGTGCTCACATCGCATGGCGAGACGATACTGCTCATGGCCCCTGACGTAGCGGAGGCTCTAGACGAGGCGACGATCGATACCGAGAACACGAATGGGCGACGAAAGATAGTCATCTCTCGCTAGTAATCCATCTGTTGTTGGCAGGATTCCACGTCGGGCGTTTCTCCGGCAAGGGGACACAGGCGATGACCTTCTGTCTAAAGGCGTGCGCAGGCTCCGGAGCCAGTGGCCGCGAGGCTGTTAAGAAGGTCAGCGTATCAGAGGAGGCAAGCAATGTCGGCTAGAGTGAGGCTGGAAACCCGCCGTCGTAGCGATCCCGCGGCTTTTCGAGGGGAGTTGAAGGAAACGGTGATCCTCAGGGACGAAGAGGTTGTCGCGGTTCTCCCCGAAGGTGACCCCCTGCGACACGGGTTGGAGCTATCGGCCGAGGAGCTACGCCTGCTTAGAGCAAATCTTGGCCCGGTGGTGGAGACACGACCCAGGGTTAAGGAAGTCCTGGAAGCCCTCATCGAATACAAGGAGGAGCAAACACGGGGGCGAGAACACCCCTCCTGAGGCCCATCGGCCGCCTTTGTCCTTCGGGAGGAACGGGCCTCACAACGAGGCGTACCACTCCGCGATGGTCTGGCCGATCTCCCTCGGCGAGTCCTCCTGGATGAAGTGGAGCCCCTTAACCGTGACCTCCCGCTGATTCGGCCAGGTGCGGCAGAACTCCCGCTGCCTGCCGACCAGGATAGTACCCGGCTCGGCGTTGATGAAGAGCTTCGGCACATCGCTGGTGCCGAGCCATTCCGCATAGCGACCCACGATCTCGACGACGTCGGCAGGCTCTCCGTCCACCGGAATCTCTCGCGGCCACGTCAGGGTCGGTCGGCGAGACTCGCCCGGCTCCAGATAGGGCCGGCTATACACGATCATCTCCTCATCGGTCAGGCTCCGCAACACGCTGGCCGGCAGGATCCGTTCCACAAACACATTCTTCTCTAGAATGATCTCCTCACCGGCCGGCGAGCGCATGGCCTGGAAGATCGCCCGCGCGGCCTCGGGCCATTCCCCCCACGTCACTGGCTGGACGAGCGCCTCCATGTAGACGATGCCCTTGACCCGATCAGGGTGGCGATGTGCCCAGTAGAACGCAAGCGCCGAGCCCCAGTCGTGGCCGACCAGGGTGACGTTCGCTGTGAGGCCGAGCGCCTCGAACCAGGCGTCGAGGTAGCGAGCATGGTCGACGAAGCGGTAAGAACCGCTCGGCGATTTGCCCGACTCGCCCATCCCAAGCAGATCGGGCGCCAGGCAGCGCGCCAGGCCCTCCACGCGGGGGATCACGTTCCGCCAGAGATACGACGACGTCGGGTTCCCATGCAGGAACACCATCGGGTCGCCCGCGCCGGTATCGACATACGCAATCTCGCTGTCGAGCACGGCGACCCGGCGTCGTTCGTAGGGATCGCTGGCGCGAACGGATTCGTGCGCCACCGTCAACCTCCTTGCTCAATCCAGCAGCGGCTCCACCCCTCGTGCTCTTCGATCTCCACGCCCAGCGGCAGGGGCGATGACACCCGATATCCGAAACCCGCCTGCCGGTTCAAGCTGCTTCCCAGAGCTCCCTATGACCCCTGCGCCGGCGATTGGACCCGCCCGTCAGCCATCTCCAACACTCTGTCCACGTGGGTCAACATGCGGCGGTCATGCGTGACCATGATGCCGATCTTGTTCCGCATCTTGACCTCCTCAGCCAGGCTTCGCACGACCTCGGTGCCTCGCTCCGAGTCCAGGTTCGAAGTGGGCTCGTCTACCAGCACCAGCAGCGGATCGTTCATCAGGGCCCGGCCGATGGCGACTCGCTGCCTTTCCCCGCCGGAGAGCTCGCCCGGCACATGGTGAGCCCGTTTCTCAACGCCCATCTCCCGCAGCAACTGGCGCGCTCGTGCGCGTGTCTCTCCGTCCAGCTTGCCGGAGATCGATGGGATGACCAGGAGGTTCTGCTCGGCGGTCAGGTAGGGCACCAGGTTAAACCCCTGAAAGACGAACCCTACCCGTTCCCGGCGGAACCGTGCCCGCTGCGCCTCGTTCAAGCGTGAGATGTCGGTGCCGCCCACAATGACCTGGCCGCCCGTGGCGGTGAGGAGCCCGCCAAGCATGGCCAGAAGCGTCGTCTTCCCCGAGCCGCTTGGCCCCACGATCGCCACGAATTCTCCCGCCCGCACGGACAATGAGGCGTCTCGCACCGCCTCTACTGCCGTGTCGCCGGATCCGAAGACCTTCGTCAGCGACTGCGCAACCAGGTCTTGCTCGTCTCGGCTCATCACACCTGCCCCAGAGCGCTCATAGAGTTTACACGCACCACCTGGCGGGCGGAGAGGAGACTACCCAGGAGCGCCGCGATGGTTATGCTGGCCCCTCCCGTCAAGAAGGCGCCGCCTGTTATCTGCAAGGGTATGTCCGAGGGGAGCGCGGCCTCCGTCACCAGCGCCAGCGGCACTCCGAGAGCCAGACCGACCAGAGCGACGGCCACCACCTGACGAACCACCTGTCCGAAGACGTACCAGCTGGACGCGCCCAACGCCTTGAAGATGGCGATCTCGTACGCTCGCTGCATCGTCAGGACGAAGAAGAAGGAGCCGATGACCAGTGCCCCGATGACGAAGCCGAAGAACTCGATGGCCATCACTACCCGCTCCTGCTCAGTCACGCCTCCTATCGCGCTTATGGCATCGCTCCTGGACAGCACACTGCTATTGGGGACGGCCGCTTCAATTCGAGCGCCCAGATTGCCTGTGTCCCCTCGCACCAGGAGGACGCTGCTGGCTGGGGCGTCCCCTCCCTGTCCGGGGTAGCGCATTTCACGCCACTGGTCCAGAACCACGTACGCGGAAGGCAGCCCCAGGAATTGCCCCTCGTCAACCTCGCCGACGATGGTGAAATCGTAGTCTATCAGGGCGTTGCGCATAGTGATCTGGTCACCGACTTGCAGGTCGGTGGACCGCGATAGGCTCCGGTCGATCAGGATCTCTCCCCCGCCCTGGAGAGCCCGGCCCGAGCGGACTGCTGGCTCGGCGATGCTTCTCGGCTCGAAGCCGAACAGAGCCACGTCCTCGGTTGCCAAGTCCTGCTGAACCGTCGCCGCCATGTAGCCCACTCCTCCCGTCCTGTCTGCGCCCGCCAGTTCAACTATGGCGTCCCGCTGCTCGGCCGTGAGTTCGCTCCTCAGGAAGCTGTCGTTGGAATCGGCGCTGAACACCACTAAGTCGGCGTCAAAGGAGTTCACCGCGCCGGACATGGCCGAAAGCAGGCCGGTGCCCAGGGCGCTGATCATGACCAGCAGGTAGACCACCAGACCGACAATCAGGCTTATCAGTCCGAACTGGAGCTTCTTACGCCTTATCTCCTGCAGCGCCAGCATCTGTCCGCGAATCCCGAAGCACGCCGACTCCCTGGCATGAGGACCAAGCGCGTTTCTACCCCTCGTGCTCCTCGATCTTCACACCGAGCGGCTCCAGCTTGGCCAGGAAAGGCCCCGGATCGATAACCGCCTCCGGGGCGAATACGCCCCGCTCAGGGACCTCCCCCTGGGCCAGCATCACCGCCCCCAGCGCGGCCGGGATGCTGGTGATGCTCTTCATCCGGCCCACGCAGGTGTACCAGCGGTGCGCCTGGCCGCCGTCCTGCTCTCCGTATACGTCCACCCGAAAGCCGGATACCGTGCACTTCCCCGCCGGAAGCCGCGGCAGGACGCCATGGAAGAAGTCGGCCCACAATTTCTGGCTTCGGTCACCGCGTATCAGGCCCACGCGCTCCAGGGCGATGCCCGCCCGCGCGAGCCAGGCTGGCCAAATGCCCCCCTTGAGGGTTACCGTCTCCAGCCCCGCGATGTTCCTGGGGATGGTCACCGGCTCGGCGTGACCAGTGTGGTAGACCGGCAGGCGACCACAGGGCGGCGGAAACTGCACTGTCTCCTTCCCACTGCCAGAGCGAACCAGCACCTCTCGCCCGCCCCTGAAGGAGGGCACCTTCCCGCAGAAGATGTGCACTGCGTGGCGATAGTTGGCATAGCCGCCGGCATCGTCAGCCCCGCCGAACCAGGCGATGTGGATGCGGCGAGGCTGGCTCATGGCCAATGCCCCCTTCTTTGCCACCAAGTTGGTTAGACCAGGGCAGTTGCCCAGGCCGGTTAGCACCGCCACCCCCGCTTTCTTAGCCGCTTCGTCCAGAGCCAGCGCCTGCCGTGCCGCCTCGTAGTCGTCGGCGATGCTGACGTAATGCACGCCAGCCTCGATGGCGGCGCGGGCCAGCGGCCCCTCAAAATAGACAAAGGGGCCAACAAAACCGAGGGCCACATCATAACCGCGAATGGTCTCCACCAGCGCCTGGTGGTCAGTAGCATCCACTCGGCAGGCCCGCACTGGGTCGCCTAGCTCCCCGGCCAACTCCTGGGCCGCCGCCAGGTTGAGCTCGGCCACCATCACCTCGCTCACACCTGGATGATTCGCCAGGGTGCGCACTGCCTGGTTCCCCATGTCGCCTGCCCCACCCAGCACGATGAATCGCATGACTCGCCCCCTTCCCGCCTACGCTAACGGCTACCGCTCGATGATTGCCGGCTCGAAGGGCACCTTGTTCAACGGCTCGTTTCCGTCCTTGGTTATGAGCACCGCCATCTCCATCCTCATTCCGCCCACCCCCGGCTTGTTCAGCACTACGGCCGGGATCTCAATCATGTTCGGTTGAAGCACCAGGTCTCCCTTCGATTCGTAGGGCACGCTGGAATTCATCACCACGGGGTACCACTCGTTGCCCAGTATGCCTATCCCGTGACCGTAGCCTGGCAGAGCATACTGCCTGTACCCTGTTCTATCCATAAAGGCGTCCATCTTGTCCGCCACCTCGCCATATGTTGCCCCCGGCTTCAGGCTCTCGAGCAGCAGATTGCAGGCAGCAACAAAGACGTCCGATAGCTCCCGCTGCTCGGGCGTAGGCTCGCCCATGATGGCGTTGCGGGCTAGGTCTCCCAGGTAGAGGTTGTACATGGCGTGCACGTCTAGGACCACGTTATCGCCGCGCTCGATCCGTTTCCTGGTAGGCGGGGTGCACCCTCCCCAGTAATAGGCGGCTCTATGGCCCGAGCCTATCTCCTGGCCGCCGGTGAACGTCCAGTTCAGTTCGCTGCCCGCCTTCCTCATGGCGTATTCGGCGATGCCCGCCACCTCCGTCTCCGTCATGCCAACCCGCAGCTCCTTGAGGACTGCTCCCAGCCCCAGGTCACAGATTTCGGCGGCCCGCCTGAAGGATTCGATCTCAGCCTCTTCCTTGATGATGAATATCTCATTCAGGAAGTGGGTGGCGTTCTCGAAAGTGGCCTGAGGGAAGGCATCCCTCAGGATCTCGTACTCGCTGGCCAGCAGGAAGGTCTCTATCCTGATAGGTGAGTGGCCCAGCTCGACCCCTATTCGCCCTTTCTCCAGCCCCTTGCCTCTAAGACGTGAAAGAATCTGGTCCCACATAGCCATCCCTGGCAGGGGAGCCACACCGGTCACATTCTTGAAGAAGCCGTCGTCCTTCACGCGTTCGCTATCGAGCCCCACCACGTATAGCTGCGGCTCACCCTGACGGGCAATGACGGCGATGCCTCGCCAAGGAACGAAGGCGCCAAAGACGTACCCCACGGTACTCAGCCTTGTGGCGATCAGTACATCAATGTCCTGCTCATCCATCTTGGCCTGGATCTTCTTCAGCCTGGCCTCATAGTCCACTTGCGTGCTCAACTTCCCACCTCCTGTTGCCCACTCAAGACAGGGGGAGACGTTCCTCACTGCCCCTCCCAGGCTGCTAATCTAGCACAGAAACGATCAAGTGTCGCGGCCCGTGGGGGTCAGGGAGTGGGAGCGCCTTCGCTCGCCGCGAAGTTCATCGTGAAGCCGAGAAAGCGCCCACGGTGCTCCAGCAACGTGAACCCGCTGGCCCGGCAGAGGTCGCGCACGACGTCCGGGAACTGATAGTCGGGGTCCGGCAGGGTCTCGCTGATGGAAAGAATGCCGCCAGGCTTGAGGACACGGCGCAGTTCGGCCAGCGCCTTCGGCCGGTCAGGAACCTCTCCCAAGACGGTAACCAGGAAGGCACAATCAACCGAGCAATCAGCCAGAGGCAAGCCTAGCGCGTCCCCTACCATCGGCTGGGCGTTCGCAACCCCTTCTCGCAGGAGACGGCGGCGAAGCGCACCTATCATCCTGGACTGGATGTCCACACAGACCAGCCGTCCCTCAGGGCCAAGCCTGCGAGCAACCTCGACGCTGAAATAGCCGGAGCCCGGACCCAGCTCCAGGACAGTATAGACCGTATCTATGTGAAAGCTGTCAACCGTCGAGCGAAGCGGCTGCACCACTCGACGGGGCAGGTTATCGAGCATCCAGCGCCAAGCGTATGGGCAGGCGCGGCTGCTCTTGTACCGCTGTGTGAGCGAGTACAACCACAGGGCGGACACCGCCGCCCAGGCGACAACCACAAAGCGAAGAAGAAGAAACAAGGCGCGCATCGCGGCCTCCCCGCTCTTGATTCAGCTTGCCAGCCGTAGAGAGCGCTGTATCACTATTGCTGCCGCCGCGTGGCGCTGCCCCTATGACCAGCCGTGAGCGAGTATGGCCCTAAAGGGGGGCAGCCTAATCCTCTTCCTCCTCGATGGTGATCCCTAGCTTGACCACCCGAGCATCCCCGCCTTCGAGGCCCCAGGCTTCGGCGTCCCGCTTGGCCTCGTCCCAGGTCTCGTCCAACCACTTGAGGAGCTCGCGGAGATCGGCCAGGCTTGTGATATCAGGCATGTTGCCTACGGCAACGTAGCCACTCAACTTGATCATCCCGTTTCCTCCTTCAGGTGAGGCTTGAGGGCAGCGAACATCTTCTCGCCAGGCACGTTCTGGTTGTCCAGGTTCCAGCCAATATTATGCCACAAATTAGAGCACCTCCCAGGGTAGCGGGTCAAGTCTCCGCCGCACGCTCCGCAACCGCCCTCGGCATGAGAAGCCATCGCTAGCCCATAGCCGCCCGAGTCCTCCCGGGCGCTGCGCGGGGCCCTCCCCCCGGCCCTCGCCCCAGCAGGAGCGCGGGCACCACGCCCACCCACACGAAGATCGCTCCCACTAGGAACGAACGGTCGTACGCGCTGGCAGTCCGCTCTGCAAACACGGCTTGCAGCTCCTCCGAAAGCTCGTCAAGGGTTGGCCGCAGAGGATCGGCCAGTTCCGCCCCGACAGTTTGCTTCACCTGTTCGTAAAGGTCGAAGGTCGGCTTTGTGCCCGACCGCACCGCCTGCTCCATCTCCTCCGGCGGGGCGCTGCGCATCCCTTCGATGATGCCCTCCTTGACGGGCGCTGGCAGCTCCGATTGCTCGACCAGGGTCGCCGCCTCCTCCTGGGCCTCGGCCATCCGCGGGGGTAGAGCCCCCACGAAGACGGCTACCAGAATGGCCAGCCCCAGGGTGAACCCTACCTGGCGGGCAGCATTGAACACTCCCGCGCCCACCCCCACCCTTCCGCCTGCCACCGAACTCATCACAGCGCTGGTCACGGGGGCGAAGGTCAGGCCCGCTCCAACGCCAGCCATTACGAACCGCCACGCTATCTGCGGATATGGCACTCCGCCCTCCAGACGCGAAGCGAAGAACAGGGCGCCGCCGAAGCAGAGCACCCCCGCTACCACCAGAGGGCGTGGCCCGAAGCGGTCCGTTAGACGCCCCGCCAACGGCCCCGTAAGCATGATCGATGCCGAAAACGGCGTAACCGCGAACGCCGCCTTCAGCGTCGAGTAGCCCTCTACGACCTGGAGGTACTGGATAGCGAAGAACAACGCACCGAAGAAGCCGAGCCCAAACAACAGGATCATCACGCTGGCGGTGGAGAATGTCCTGTCACGTAGCATACGCAGGTCAACTATTGGATGACTGACGATACTCTCCACCAGAACGAAGAGCACCCCAGCCACTGCCGATGTAGCAAGCAGACCAGTGATAAAGGGCGAAGACCATCCGACCTCCTGACCGCGGATGAGCCCAAGCGTGAGTGAGAACAACGACACGGACAGCATGGCCGTCCCCGCTGGGTCCATGCCCGGCATCGCCTCGGGGTCCTTCGACTCCCGGATGATGGCGAAGCCCGCCAGTACTCCCACCAGCCCCACCGGAACGTTGATAAGGAAGATCCATTCCCAGCCCACGTATTCGGTGAGGACCCCGCCGAGCGTGGGGCCCACGCCTCCCGCCACCCCCGACATGGCGCCCCATATGCCCAGCGCCAGACCGCGCTGGTGAGCAGGAAAGGCTAGAGTGACGATGGCCAGACTCACCGGCACCATGATCGCTGCACCAACAGCCTGGGCGCCACGCCAGGCGATCAGCATCTCGATCTGCCCCGACGTGCCCGCACCAAGTGAGCAAAGCGAGAAGATGGTGATGCCGATGAGGAAGAGCCTCTTCCGACCGAACCTGTCTGCCAAGCGGCCAGCCGGGATCAGCAGCACCGCGAACACCAGGTTGTAGGCGTTCAGCACCCAGGTGACGGTCTCGATGTCGGTGTCAAGATCGCGCTGGATAGTGGGGATGGCGATGTTGACGATGGAAGCGTCGAGGATGGCCATGAATAGGCCGAAGACCGCCGCCCCCAGGACGAGCCACTTATGCTGAAGCAGCATCGTTGCTCAGCGGGGCCGAGAAGCCTGGGCCGAAGTAGGCCACCAAGATGCTTTGTTGCATGTAGCCCCTATATCACACGCTGTGCTGCTCCCGCAACCAGGGCAAGAGGAAGGAAGCATCCTGATAGCGTCAGGGCCTGGCGGCGAAACACGTGGCCTGTGGCGAGCGTCTTACTGGCAGAATCGCGCCTTATCGGAAGCCAGTGTATAATCGGCCCAAATGGAGGGAGGCCACACCCTACGCCGATGTCTTGGTGAGGTAGAGCGATGACCAGCCGCGAGACCGAGCGAGAGATCTACAATCTGGGACGCGACCTGATCGAAGTGATGGACCGCCATCGCCCCCACCTCTGGGAGGGCGAGTGGTGGTACGAGCAACTCCTCCGCCGTGCGGTGTCCGACGAAGCCGTCAAGACGCAGGTCCTGCGCTTCGTCGACGTATTTCCTATGCTCCAGGACGAGGAGGCGCTAGTCAGCCACTTCCGCGACTACTTCGGCGGCGAGGAGCTCAGCCTGTTGCCACGCCGCCTCAGCACTGCCCTCGCCTCAAGCTCGCTGGCCCAGCCGGTCCTCGCCCATCTAGTACAGCGCAGCGTCCTCGAGGTGGGCCAGCGCTTCATAGCGGGTCGCACGGCGCGGGAAGCCGTACCCGTCCTGGAGAAATTGCACCGCGACGGCCTCGGCTTTTCCCTGGACCTGCTGGGAGAGGCCACGGTGAGCGAGGCCGAGGCGGACGAATACCAGGCCCGCTATCTCGAGCTTTTCGATACCCTCGATCGGGTTGTGCGGGGCTGGCCCGCCGACCCCGCGCTCGACGAGGCACCGTGGGGTACTGTCCCCCGCCTCAACGTCTCCATCAAGCTGACGTCTCTCTACTCCCAGTTCAGCTCGACCGCCCCGGACGACACTAGTGCGCGCGTTCGTGAACGCATGCACCCCATCATGCGCCGCGCCGTCGAGGCCGGGGCCTTCCTCAATGTGGACATGGAGCAGTACGAGCACAGGGACCTGACACTCCGCATCCTCCGCGAGCTGCTGGCGGAGCCGGAGTTCGCCACCTATCCGCATGTCGGGGTGGCGTTGCAGACCTACCTGTATGAGACCGTCGACGATCTGCGCGGCCTGGCGCAATTCGCAGAAGACCGCGGCACTCCACTGACGATCCGACTGGTCAAGGGGGCCTATTGGGATGAGGAGCGGATCGTCAACGCGCAGCACGGCTGGCCCATCCCGGTGTTCGAGAGCAAGGCGGAGACGGACGCGAACTTCGAGCGCTGCACAGAGGTTCTGCTCGACGCGTATCCTCACCTGCTCCCGGCGTTCGGCACCCATAACGCACGCTCCGTCGCCCACGCGATCGTGTCCGCGCGCGAGCGGGGGTTGCCGCCTCGCGCCCTCGAGTTCCAGCTTCTATACGGCATGGCGGAGGCCCTACAGGCGGCCATCGCCTCCTACGAGCGCCTGCGCATCTACACCCCGGTGGGCGAGCTCATCCCCGGCATGGGCTACCTCGTGCGACGCCTGCTCGAGAATGCCTCCAGCCAGTCCTGGCTCTTCGAGATGTTCGAGGAGAGAGCCCCCATCTCCGAGTTGCTAGCCCCGCCTGGCGTGACGCTGCCCGCGGGACCACCCTCAGCGACCATCCCTCGCGTCCGGCCGTCCGACATCCCCGGCCCCTTCCGCAACGTGCCCGACACGCCCTTCCATACGGCGCGCGGGCGCCAGGACCTTGCCGCTGCCATCGAACAGCTCAGGGCACGCCTTCCCGAGACCTGCGGCCCGCTCGTGGCCGGCGAGTACGTCGAAACAGCGGATCGGCAGCCGAGCGTGAATCCGGCCCGCCCGGACGAGGTCATCTGCGATGTAGGACAGGCAGACATCGATCTCGCACGCCAAGCGATTGAAGCTGCCAGACAAGCCTTCCCAGCTTGGCGAGACCGACCGGCAAGGGAGCGGGCACAGGTCTTGTTCGACGCCGCGGCCATCATGCGGCGCGAGCGCCATGACCTGGTCGCCATCGAGATCCTGGAAGAAGCCAAGCCCTGGCGGGAGGCCGACGGCGACCTTGACGAGGCCATCGATCACCTGGAGTACTACGCGCGCGAGGCGCTCGCTCTGGCCAGCCCCCGGGAGCTGCTCTCCCTGCCGGGAGAGTACAACGACTATCGCTATCAGCCCCGCGGCGTGGCGGCGATCATCTCCCCCTGGAATTTCCCGCTGGCCATCCCCTGCGGGATGACGACGGCGGCGCTCGTGGCCGGGAACACGGTCATCCTCAAGCCAGCGCGGCCAGCGCCGCTGATTTCCGCCCGCCTTGTCGACATCCTCTGCCGCGCGGGAGCACCGCCTGGGGTGGTCCAGTTCTTGTCGGGGCCCGGCAGCGCCGTGGGCGCCACACTCGTGGAGCATCCTGACGTAGACCTGATCGCCTTCACCGGCAGCCGCGAGGTCGGACTGTGGATCGTGGAGAAGTCCGGACAGACGCGGGAGGGCCAGAGAGGGGTCAAGAAGGTCATCGCCGAGATGGGCGGCAAGAACGCCATCATCGTCGACGACGACGTCGACCTCGACCAGGCCGTGCTTGGGATCGTGAAGAGCGCGTTCAGCTATGCGGGCCAGAAGTGCAGCGCCTGCAGCCGCGTCATCGCCCTGGATGCCATATACGATCGCCTCGTCTCAAGGGTTGTTGAGGCCACGCGCAGCCTGCGTGTCGGCCCGCCCGAGGACCCCGCCACCTTTGTGCCCCCGGTCATCACCGCCGAGGCCAAGGCCGGAATCGAACGCTATATCGACATCGGCCGCGGTGAGGCTCCCATCTTATTCCAGGGCACGGCCCCCCAGGACGGAGGCTTCTACGTGGCCCCGGTCATCTTCGGCGAGGTGAACCCCCACGCCGTCATCGCCCAGGAGGAGATCTTCGGTCCCGTACTGGCGATGCTCCGCGCCTCGACGGTGGAGGAAGCCCTCGAGATCGTCGTCGACACGCCATATGCCCTCACCGGCTCCTTCTACAGCCGCAGCGGCTCCCACATCGAGCTGGCCCGCGAGCGCTTTCGCGTCGGCAACCTGTACATCAACCGCGGCTGCACGGGCGCCATGGTCGCCCGCCAGCCGTTCGGCGGTTTCGGCATGTCCGGTATCGGCTCCAAGGCCGGCGGGCCCGACTACCTCAGGCAGTTCATGGAGCCCCGCACCGTAACCGAGAACACGATGCGGCACGGCTTCGCCCCCACACAGAAGCCCCCACAGCGCAACCACTAGCTCAGGCGTTGCGTCGTCCTTACGGATGCCCCAAATTCGCCTGGCTACTACGCGCTGCTGGCCGCACTGGTCGGCTGTAGTAGGAGGAGGTAGGAATTGACCAAAGAGGACCACTACCGAAAGCTAGAGCGGATGTATGCCTCCGCACCGGTGAACAAGTACTACGCCCCGACGATGCGAGTGAGCGAGGGCCGTGCAGAGGTGACCATCCCTGTGCGCCCCGATTTCTTTCACGCAGCTGGGGCTGTCCATGGGTTGGTGTATTTCAAGGCCCTCGACGATGCCGCCTTTTTCGCGGCCAACTCCCTGGTTGACGACAGCTTCATGCTAACCGTCTCCTTCAACCTGTACCTGACTCGGCCCATTTCGGAGGGGGAAATGAAGGCCATCGGTCGGGTGGTCCACCGTTTTCGCCGTTTCTTCATAGCGGAGGCTGAGGTAGTCGATTCGGATGGCCGCGAGATCGCCCGCGGCAGCGGGACTTTCATGCCAAGCACCATCCCCCTTTCGCCCGAGGCTGGCTATGAATAGACCTGCGGTATAATGGTGCCTCAGAAGAGTAGGGAAAGGATGTGAAAGGCAATGGCCGAAGTGCAGGTCCCGCGCCTCGCTCCAGAGGTGGCCCACCAGCAGGCGGTGGTTCTTTTGGGTCGAGCCGCCGCAACGCTGATGCAAGCCATGGTCGACAGGTTTGGCTCAGAGGAGACCCAGAAAATCATCTACCCCTCCTTGAAGCAGCTAGGAAGAGAAATCGCCTCCTTAGCACCCGAGCTGGGTATCACGGGCAAAGATGCCCTGGCCCTCTCCGCCATCACACACCTCATGGAGGAGCAAGTGCTGAGGGTTGTGGGCAAGCCCACCGACGCCAGTCCGCACAGAGTGGTGAAGCAGGTTACCGGCTGCCCGTTCCAGAACCTCCCTGTTGATGTTTGCTACGCCTTCCAGCCCATATGCGACGGCATCGCCGAGGCTATCAATCCACAATACAGGTGGGTCCTCACCAAGGCGATCCCCAAGGGCGACCCCATCTGCGAGTTCATATGGGAAAAGAAATAATTAGGCCCGGGTCCCCCCGACAATAGCGCCGATCTCCATCCCAAGCCCCTGTAACAGTTCGCCCGTGGTGATGTCTAACATATGGAAGCCTGGTTATGTTAACCAGGTAACGCCAACCGGAGTGCCCACACTCTCGACAAAGGCGAACCGTCCGAAAGGCCGGGGCGCAAAGCTACGGGCCTAAGGCCGAGAGGCTATGGCTGCCGGGCTGCCGAAGGAGGTTGGGACATAGTGTTCGACGTCGCATCTGCGAACGCCGCAAGCTGGCCAGGACGCCTCGCCCGGAGAGGCATGGTCGGAGGCCCATTGCGGCGTTCGGCTTCACGGCAGTGGTCTCCATCCTCCCTGCTGGCTCCTTCACGGGGCACTTCCGACAAGGAACTGCTGTGTCGGGTGACCCGCCCAGCACGTTCCCGCGCCCTCACTGGCGGGGGCCTGCACAGTGGAGCAGGGAGGAGGTGATAGTCTTCTACTGACGCAATTGGTGACAGAAAAGGGACGTCGGCCTCAGAAGCGATGACCCCCCTTTTCCTCCACACCACCCTCGGCTATCCTCACGTTCCTCCCTTCTGAAGGAATGAACAGGGTGCACGACCCACGCTTATCGCCGGTGTAGCTGCCAGCAGTGATCAACAGCAGGCAGCGATAGTGGACGGACTGTCGAAGCAACGGTCCGATCAACCGGACAAGGAACGGGGGAGATGAAACGAATATTCAACCTTCATGTGCTTAGGGACATGCTGGCTCTAACGGAGCGCTCACCGCCCATGTGAAAATCGCCGCCATTGCCATAGATCGAGGTTCCTTCCGTCCACGGGGGTGCTCCGCAGGCTTGCCGGCCACTCGGAGCACCCCTGCCTCTTCCTCCAGCGGCTGGAGGGACACGAAAAGGGCCTCTCCGGGCCACTCTCGGATGACCCCAAACCTAGCTCTTAATCCAGGAGTCTTGGGTTCGAATTCCGCCCGACCCTCCAGGCAATTGCCCTGTTGCTGGCCCTTCGCCCAGATTGACTTGCCAACGTGGTCGGGCTACGATAAGGCATCGAGTTCAGGCGCGGGGCGAAGAAGACGTAACAGACCATGAGGAAACGACTCTGGGTAGCGATAGGCTTCGGTGCTTCCCTGTCGCTGCTGGCGATTCTAGTCAGCCTCAACCTCCCTCGCGGCCTTGAGGCCGAGCCCGCTGACCCCTCCATTGCCGCCGCCGTCGTTGGCCAGCCCTACACCCTGGGGGTGGAGAACACTTCCTTCTGGGTGCAGAACGGCGGCCTGTTCCCTGCTTCGGTCACTGTCGACTACTACGACCCCGACGGCGTGCGCATCGCTCAGGACAGGGTCGACGAGCTCGCTCCCGGCGCCTCGACTGTCTTTGCGCAGGCCGAGCAGCCTGACCTGCCCCACGGCTTCGCTGGCTCCGCCGTGATCACAGCTGATCAGCCCATAAAGAGCGTCATCCTCAAGTACATCGAACAGGGTGACGCGCTCTCCCTGGGCGGCGACGACGGCCTCTCGGCCGGCTTCAACCGTATCTACCTGCCGCTCATCTACAGTCGCTTCGGCCCCAACGGTGCCTGGAACACGCGCTTCGCCCTTCAGAACGTGAGCACAGCCACCAGCGTCTGCGTGCAGATGACCTATCGCAGCCACGACGGGACGGTGGTCTTCAGCGAGCCGCTGGTCGATGCTCTGGCGGACCCCCAGTGCCCCGACGGCGGGCTGCCCCTGCCAGCAGGAGGCGCCATCCTACGCAACCAGGCCAACATGACTGAGGAACTGCCCGAACAGTTCGAGGGCTCCCTCATCGTGGAGACAGTGGCCAACGACGAAGAGGAGCCCCCCGCGTTGTTGGCCGCCGGCGCTGACATCTTCAACAGCCAGCGGCCCAGCTTCGCTGCCTACAAAGGCCTGGGGTGGAATGCTTCCGGGACCGGCGACCTGTCCACCGCTGTCCTAGTGCCTCTGGTGTTCAAGAACTTCGGCGAGGCCACCAGCTGGAACACCAGGTTTGCCATCAGCACCGCTGACCCCACCCAGACGACCGAGGTGACCGTGACCTATTGCTGCGATGAGCGCCTTCCCGAGCCCGACGGCTCCCTCCGCAAGACCTTTGCCATGCAGGCCAGCGCCGTCATCGACCAAGGCCTGGAACCCGAGCTACCCGACGGCTTTGCGGGCTCGGCCGTCATCACTGGTGAGCAGCCGCTGGCGGTCGTCCAGACGACGGCCTCGGCTTTCCCAGACAAGGCCTCTTTCAAGGCCTTCGTGGGCATCCCCCAATCGATGGCCTCCACCAGCGTTTGGCTACCGGTGCTCTACAAGAATTCCGGCTGGAAGGGGCCGCTCGGCGATGCCGCTGGCTGGAACTCCTGGTTCCGGGTTCAGGTGGCCAGCGGCGGTACCGCCAACATCGAAATCACCTACCACAGCGACGAGCTCGACGGCGGCTCCCTGAGCTTCAGCGACAGCGTGACAGGCTCCAAGACCTTCGACCAACATACTGACCCACTGTTGCCAGAGGACTTTGAGGGAGCCGCGGTCATCACCTCCGATGAGCCCATCGCGGTGGTCGCAGGCATCACCTCCGACGCCTATCAAGGCGATGCCGATGCCCTCTTCGCTGGCTTCGGGCCGGAGCTGTTCCCAGGCCCACCCCCACCCGACAACATATTCCCCGTTTCTCTGGTGCACGGCTGGAACGCTGTCTGCTACAGGGGGCCAAAGCAGCCCATCGAGAGCGCTCTGGCCAACGCCCGGAACAGCGTCGTAGCCATGTACCGTCTGAGGCCCGATCAACAGTTCGACAAGTGGTTCACGGGCAGGCCAGACCTCAACACGATCGCCACTCTCAACCCCTACGATTCGCTGTTCATTCTCATGGGCAGCGACGCTACCTGGCAGCAGGAGGCCTCTAGCACAGCCCTCACGACCGTGAACCTGGAGCCGGGATGGAACAGTGTCTGCTATGCCGGCCCCACCCAGGATATAGAAACGGCCACAGCCGACATCAGCAGCCAGGTGGGGGTGATCTATACCCTCGGTGTCGATCAGGTCTGGAGCCGCTTCATCCCCGACTGGCCAGATATCAGCGAACTCACCGAACTGGAGCAGTTCAGTTGCCCCCTTGTCCTCGTCACCGACCCCAGCGGAGCCACCTGGACGTTCAACCCCTGAGGCCGTGTCGGGCCGCCGCAGCACGACCGCCAGATGACAGGCCACCAGAACCCCATCGCCGCTGCTTGACAAGCCCAGCTTCGTTATGGACTATGTAGCAGGTAGAAAGGAGAGCGCTGTGAGCAAGATATTGGGAGCCGATGTTCTAGTCAAATGCCTTATCCAGGAGGACGTACGCTTTGTCTTTGGCATCCCCGGCGGCCAGCTAACCACCATCCTCGACGCCATCCATCGCTTCGGCCGAGAAGAAGGGATCGACTTCATCATGACCCGCCACGAGCAGGCAGCCGCCCACATGGCCGACACTTACTCGCGCCTCACGGGGAAGGTCGGAGTCTGCCTGGGCACAGTGGGCCCGGGGGCGGTGGACCTGGTGCCCGGCGTCTATGAGGCCCATGTCAATAGCATACCCATCCTGGTATTGACCGCCCAGAACCAGACCTGGAAATCCTACCCCGACCACGGTTCCACCCAGGGGTGTGACCACCTCGGCTTGTTCAAGCCCATCACCAAGTGGAACGCCGTCGTCTCTCACTGGAAGCGAATCCCCGAGATGGTGCAGGAGGCCTTTCGCCAGGCGACCACCGGTCGGCCCGGCCCGGTCCACCTCGACCTGCCGGTGGATGTCCTCTTCGAGGAGGGCGAAGAAGGCGAGGTCAACATCCTGCCGCCCGCCCGTTATCGCCCGACGGTCCCTCCCAGCGGCGACCCCCAACTGGTTAAGCAGGCGGCCGAGATGCTGGCCCAGGCCAGAAGCCCCATCATCCACGCCGGCGGGGGAGCGCTGCGCTCAGGAGCCACCTCCGAGATCATCGCCCTGGCCGAGCTTCTGGGATGCCCTATGTCCACCAACGTCACCGCCCGCGGCACCATCCCCGAAGACCATCCCCTCTACCTCATACCCCTGGGATTCGGGTCCATCGCCGCCCACGCCCAGGCTGACCTGGCGCTGGTCATCGGCTCCCGTCTGGGGGCCTTCGACCTGTGGGGGAAGCCGCCGATGTGGGGCAAGCCGGAGAACCAGAAGATCATCCAGATCGATACCGCCCCGGAGAGCATCGCCGAGAACCGACAGGTCGACCTGGGCATCCTCGGCGATGCCAAGGCCACACTGCGGGATATCAACGCCGCTCTGGAGACCATGATCGAGCCGCGAGAGGAGAGCCCTCAATTCGCTCAGTATCGGGCCGCCCAGGCCGCCTGGTTGCAGAACTTCGAGAATCTGGCCAGCTCCGACGCTGTGCCCATGCACCCCTTGCGCATGATGAGGGATGCCCGCGCCTTCTTCCCTCGCAACGCCCTTTTCGTCACCGACGGCGGCAACACCAGCGTTTGGACCAACTACCTGACCCGCGTCTACGAGCCCGGCTCCTATCTCTGGGCCTGCGACTCCGGCCAGGGCGGCGACGGCCTTCCCAAGGCCATTGCCGCCAAGCTCATCTGCCCTGACCGGCCGGTGTATGCCATATGCGGAGACGGCTTCTTCATGATGAACATCCAGGAACTGGAGACCGCCGTCCGCCTGGGCACCAACGTGGTCATGATCGTGAACAACGACCGGGCCTTCGGCATGATCAAGAATGCCCAGGACGACATTTTTGCCAAGCGCTACATCGGGGTGGAGTTCACCGACGTGCGCTACGACAAGATGGCCGAGGCCGCCGGCTGGTACGGCGAGCGCGTGGAGGACCCCAAGGACCTCACCGCCGCCCTGAAGCGAGCGGTGGATTCGGGCAAGCCCGCCCTCCTCGACGTCATCGTCGATGGTCAGGCCAACTTCAACCCGCCCGACCTCGCTACCGCGAATGCTATCTGGTTCGAAGGGGTCAAGCTCCCCGAATACTAGCGAGCGGCGAAGCTGAGGCGTGAGCCTATGATCTGGGCCGATCACTCCTCAGTGATGGCGTAGACGTAGCTGTCGGTGCTGCCGACATACACTATGCCGTCCAGCACCGCGGGAGAGGACCAACCTGCCTGGTCCGTCTGGAAGCGCCAGAGCTGCTCGCCCGTGGCCCCGTCTAGCGCGTGGACGTAGCCATCACCACTGCCGACGTACACTACTCCCTTCACCACAGTCGGGGAGGACTGAACCGCTAAGCTCGGCCCGAAGCGCCAGAGCTGCTCCCCCGTGGCGGAGTCCAGGGCGTACACGTAGTGGTCGCCGCTGCCCACGTAGACTAGCCCGCCCACGACCGCCGGGGAAGACATAACGTTGTCGTCCGTCTTGAATGTCCAGATCTCCTCCCCTAAGGCTGCGTCCAGGGCGTAGACGCGGTCGTCGTCGCTGCCGACGTAGAGCAGCCCGTCCACCACCGCCGGGGACGACCAAACCTTGTCGCCTGTCTTGAAGCGCCAGCGCTCCTCCCCCGTGGCGGCGTCCAGGGCATAGACGTAGCCGTCGTCACTGCCGATGTACACTACCCCCTCCACCACCGCCGGGGAGGGGAAAATCCCGCTCCCCGTCTCGAAGCGCCAGATCTCGTCCCCCGTGCCTGCGTCTAGCGCGTGGACATAGCCGTCCGAGCCCCCGATGTACAGCACCCCATCCAGTGTCGCGGGCGACGAGTGAAGGCTGCCGGCAGTCTTGAAGCGCCAGTGTTCCTCCCCCGTCGCGGCGTCCAGAGCGTACACGTAGGTGTCCTGGCTCCCGACGTAGACCACCCCATCCACCACCGCTGGCGAGGAGTGGACCCAACTGTCCGTCTTGAATCGCCAGCGCTCGTCTCCCGTGGCGGCGTCGAGGGCGTACACGTAGCTGTCGAAGCTGCCGATGTAGACTACCCCGTCGACCACCGCCGGGGAGGAGACAACCCTGTCACCTGTCTCGAAACGCCAGAGCAGCTTTGGCGAGCGCTCAACGCCCGGGCCGGGGTTCACGCCGGTGCGCGCGGGATCCCCCCGGAACATCGGCACGCTCCCACCCGCTGCCGTCACGGTGGGCGTGGCCTCCTCAGTCGTCGCTGACGGCGAGACGGAAGTTGGAGAAAGCTCTGCCTCCCCCGTCTCCGCCGGAGTCGCCACCTGGGTCGCAGCGGCCTCCTCTTCCTTCTCCCCACCACACGCCGCCACCAGCAGACAACCTGCCATCACCGTCGCAATGACCATCACGCAACGCCATGGAAACCTCATGGCGCACCTCCCGCAAATCAGGCTTTGACGACCCAATACTACTCCCAAGCGCGGAGGCTTAGCAAGGGAGGGCTCCCTGGCCCCAGAAGCGGGCGTGACAGGCGCTCGCCAGTCCTTACAGCGGCGGCAGTTGCTCCTTGATGGCCGGCCAGGTGTTGATGCCCAGGGAGAGCGGCTCTTCCTCTCCCTTTCGGCTGGGGTCCCACTCGTCCGGCGGCAGCACGTACGCCAGATCGTCACCGGTCAGGCCGAAGAGGAACTTGTGCGTCCCCTTCATCCCCTCCTTCACCTCCAGCCCCAGCCTGCAGAAGAACTGGCCGGGCAGGGTCACGATCTGGGCGTCGTTGATGTTGACCACCCACGTCTCTGAGCGAACGCGACCTTTGTAGACCTTGCGCGGGATCATCCGCAGGAGGCGGGCGATCTTCATCATGCGGTTCTCCACCGCCACCTCCGGATAAGTAACCTGCACGTCGACCGCCACATCGGAGGTCAGCTTCGTCTGCGCCAGAGCTTCCAGGGCCGCCTTGGCAATGGCAGAGCCCACCGCCTCCGCTTCCTCAAACGTGCGCAGCCCCTTCTCGTCATCGTGGTCCTCGACGGTCTGGCGCGGATAGATGTCTCCCTGAGCGGCATTGAAGAAGATGGCCGTCCCACCCCGTTCCCGCTCCAGGTCGCGGCGGAGGTAGGCTGGAAAGTCGGCGGTGATAAGGGTATTGCGCTTGCCCAGGACGTCGACATGGCACGCGAAGTTGACCAGCACCGCCAGGGTCCCTCCATCCTTCCCTTCCACCAGCATCATCGCCGCTTCCTCGTCCAGCGGCCCTGCCTCCGGGTCGCGGTTGTTCCTGACGATGCCCTCCACCCGCGTCGTGGCGAAGCCGATGCTCGCTGGCGCCATGTTGCCTACCGCCTCGGCTACAGCGTCCGAGGCCCGCTCGTGGATGAGCCGCTTGTAGCGCCTGGGCACGCCGCCGTACGCCCCAATCATGTCGGGAGCGGAATGGTTGTGGGTGGCGCCGACGGCGACCATCAGGCCTTCCCGACCCGTCTTCTGGCGCACCCGCTCCCGGATGGCCTCCATGTCAACCTGGTACAGGCTGACGACGTCCAAGACGACGAAGGCCAGGGTCTTTTCGCCGTCGCCCAGGGCCAGGCAGCGAGCGAAGATGTCGTCGTGAACGCCGCTGGCAACCCGATGGCCCCAGGGCCAGGGCCTGAAGATCTCCCCGTATCCTGCCAGGCGCAGGTTCTCCTCCGGCGTGATGATCCTCTTAGCCGCTGCCGCCATCAACTTGGGCATGTCAACTACCCCCCTTTGGCTGCCTGACCCTGGTGGTCAAAGATGACCTTAATGGTGTGGCTGCGCGCCTGATCCATGGCCGTCAGGAACGCCTTCCGGTACTCGGACAGAGGAAAACGATGGGTTATGAAGCCATCGAAGTTAAGCTTTCCCTCCCTGAGCAGACGCACGACCAGGTCGAAGGTGGACAACCGCTCCCCCTCCCACTCCTCGCCGCCGTGAGCGAATATCCCGAGGAGGTCAACCTCCGAATACCAGACAGGCGTCAGGTCGATTTTCATAGGAGCCATGTACACGCCCACCAGGACCACCGCCCCGCCACCTCGCGCCCAGCGCAGGGCGTGGCCCAGGGTTTGCGGCTTGCCCACGCAGTCGTAGACGATATCGAAGCCCCCCATGACAGTGCGGTTGCCGAGGCGCCCCCGATACAGGGTGCCGCCAGTCAGGCGGGCCACCTCGCTGTAGGCATCGCTGCCCAGCATGATGATGTTGCTGGCTCCCAGCTTCCTGGCCATATCCGCCTGATAGTCGAACTGGGCCAGGGCGGTGATCTCGCAGTCGGGCTGGACGGCGCGGATGGACTGAAGGGTCATCAGACCTATGGTGCCGCAGCCGATAACCATCACCCGGTCGCCCGCTTGGGCCCGCCGCCGCAGGGCCGCTCGCAGACCGCAGGCCGCCGGCTCCAGGAGGACGGCCTGCTCGTCGCTCAGGTCATCGGGGACGTGGAAGAACCTGCCCTCGTGGGCCACCCACTCCTCGGCATGACCGCCTCCGACGCTGAGGGGGTCCTGCTGCCGCGCTTCCTCACAGAGACAGTAGTCCCCTACAGCACAGTACCTGCAGAGCGGCTCCCTGCCCTGGCCCAAGCAACTCCCGGCCAAGGTCTGGGCCGTCACTCGGTCGCCCACCTTGTAGCCCTTGACCTCTGCTCCTACCTCCACCACATCGCCCACGATCTCGTGGCCCAGGTAGATGCGTTCGATTCCCGGCAGGGCCGCTGGAGCGATCCGGAAGTCGCCATCGGCCTGGACGAAGTGGATGTCCGAGCCGCAGATGCCCCCAAGGCGATTACGCACGCGGACATAGCGCGGGTCGGGCAACGGCGCGGGGGCAATTTCTTCCTCCCGCAGCGGAGCGAGGGGGCTGAAATAGGCTCTCTCGCGTAGGCGAGCCAGCATTAGCATTCGAGTCGCCACCATGCGGGAGGTGGTCACGTTCACGTACAGCGCCTTCATGGGACAAAACCTACCTTTGCTCCTGAGCCAGCTAAATTAGCGGCGTATGTCCTATGTCTACCAGCCAGCCGTGGTCAAAATAGCGCCTGCCCTCCCAGCCGTCAAGATGAACGGTATGCAAATACACCTCGGCGCTACATTATGTGGTAAGAATACTCCCTCCTAGTCAGCAGACTGACCTCAGAGTAGTCCGCAACAGGGTTCGCCCAAAGGGTCCCCCGAGATAGCCAGGGGATGCTGCGGAGGGTTGCGCCGCTCGCCACTCGCAGGGTGGAGTGAAACCACTTGTCCCATCCGCTATGCACCGAGAATACCCGCCGAGAGACAGTGTAAACCCGGGTAGCCCGGCGATCCGCGCAATAGCATGTCAAGCCTAGCATGCGTGTAACCCACGCCCATTGCTACCACACAAGTGGGTATCAGAAAATAGGCAAGAAAGTCTGAAAGAGGCCGATAATATACACGTGTAACTGACTCATCGTCCCAGCGTCCTACATAATGAAGCCACGGGCAAACAGGGCTTCACGCTGACCGCGCGCAGCCGCCTGACGACGGGCTTGCTGGGCACTCCCCCAGCACATCCCGCCAAGGCCAAACGGCCCCCGGCGCTGCCTCCCCGATAGCAAACTGGCCGAAGCCAGGCTCTATCCTGAAGGAGAACCAGCGCCCACAATGTTCGGTTTGAGATCAGCGCAAGGGCGAGCTGTCCTAGCGAGCGTGGTGCTCGTTCTGGTGCTGGTGGCCGTCGCCAGCGTGGTGATTCTCCGCGTCCGCCAGCACCAAGGACGACTCCTCACACTGGAGGACACAGCCGCCGCGGTTGCCGCGCTGGAGCACGCCCGCGCCCAGTTCTTCCTGGAGACCGCTACCATCTCCGCCCTGATATTCACACAGGATCCGGTTCTGGCCGAGCGGTATGAGGCCGCCGCAAGAGAGCTGCGCCAGGACTTGAGTCAAGCTCGGGCTGAAATGGTAGCCAGCGGGAAGCCCGATGACCTGGCCGCCCTGGACAGGCTTACCGAGCAAATCGACACAATGGAGGCGCCCATCGAGGCGACAATGCCTATCCTCCTGGCAGGTGACCAACAGACGGTATTAGCTCTGGCAAGTACTGCCTACCTCGAACTCTGGCCCACCGTCGACGGAGCGATGAGCGATCTGGAGGCGCTCGCCGACGCACAGCAGAGTGAGTTGGCTGCCGCTAGAGCCGAGGCAGACCGTGCCGCAGACGTCACCAGCTGGATCGTCGTCGGCTTTTGCGGTGGCGCCCTGCTGATAGCTGTTGCGGTGGTAATAGTGGCCATCATGTCGGTGGTGAGCCCGCTGGCGGCGCTGCGGGCTAGCGCCAGGGCCATCACCGCCGGAGACCCCGAGGCGAGGGCCAAGGTCTCCGGCCCTGAGGAAGTCGCCTCCCTAGCTCGCGCCTTCAACGAGATGACTGATGGCCTGTCGGCCAAGACGAAGGAATATCTCGATACTACCAACCTTACGGGCGTCCTGATCCTGAGGGTGGACAAGGATAACAGGTTGAGTTTCATCAACGATGCGATGTGCGAATTCCTTGGCAGGCCAAGAGAAGAGATATTGGGTACCCCAATTTTGGACTACTTGCATCCCGACGACGCACCATCGACCATCCAGGCGGTCCGCAAGATGGTACGGAGCAAGGGCCTAGTAACGGGGATTGTGAGCCGCTACGCTACGCCGATGGGGACGCGGATAACGGAATGGAATGGCTATCCCATCTTCGATGAGGAGGGCCGGTACACTGGACTGCACGGTACGGGCCGTGACATCACCGACCGCAAGCGGGCGGAGGAGGCCCTGCGGGAGAGCGAGGAGCGCTATCGCAGCCTGGTTGAAACCTCTCCCGATGCCATCATACTGAGCGACTTGAACACCAATATCATCATGGTCAACCACCAGGCCCTGAGGCTACTCGGGTACGACAACGCAGAAGAAGTGATCGGCAGAAGTTCCTTGGAGTTCATTGCTCCTGAAGACCGGCAGCGCGCAGCAGAGAATACGTTGAGGACGCTGCAAACGGGGACAGTTCGAAACGCTGAATACACTCTCCTCAGAAAAGATGGCACCTCTTTCCCCGCCGAGTTGAGCGCCTCGTCCATCGTGGACGCGCAAGGGAGGCCCCAGGCCTTCACCGGCATGCTAAGAGACATCACCGCTCGGAAGCAGATGGAGGAGGCCGTACGAGAGAGTGAAGGACGCTACCGTCTACTGGCCGAGAACACATCAGACCTCATCTGGACCATGGATCTGGGCTTGAGATACACCTACATGA